>OLXW01000724.1_pt1 | contig 21209 bp, 29 predicted proteins | sample 1673551 | NCBI WGS metagenome assembly OLXW01 (sample SAMEA103958114, study PRJEB25191) | human gut metagenome | reverse complement strand
TTTGTCACGCCAATAATTCTTGCTCGGTTACTTACAAAATCAATGTTAGCCCCCATTTTATGAAGCTGCCCAATCAGACGGAAACGGTTTTCAAACACTTTTTCCTCTATCGTACTTACCCCGTTTGCTTTTGCCAAAACCGGAAGAAGCAATGACTGGTCATCCGTAGGAAATGCAGGATATGGTCCGGTAGCAACGTAAGAAATAGCTTTTGCCGGTCTTTTTTTCTCTAACCGGACATAGTGCTTTTCTCTTGTCTCCTCGCCACCCAGACAATGCCAGATTTCTCTTTCCTTTTCGCCAAACAAATCCTCAGACCTTAAGGTAAGACTGCCGCCGCAGCCCGCCACTAACATGGCAAAGGTAAAAAACACAATCCGGTCACCGCATACAGTCCACGGAACACCGCAGAGTTTCTTCTGTCCCACAATTCGGATTCGTCTGGTTCCCTCGCCAAAAATCTTTGCTCCTGCCACTTTTAAAAAGCGGCACAGTTCTACAATTTCCGGTTCACGTGCAGCATTTCCAATGATGGTCTCTCCCTCTGCCAAAGAAGCCGCTAAAATAATATTTTCCGTTGCTCCTACACTCGGAAATGGAAGTTGAATATGTGCACCATGAAGTGGTGTTATACACCGGCAAATCATCTTATCTTCCTCTTCCACAATCTCTGCTCCCATTTTCTGAAAGGCGTGAATGTGAAAATCAATCGGACGCTTTCCAATCGAACAGCCTCCCGGATAAGAAATTGTCACCTCACCAAATTTTGCAAGACATGCCCCCATTAACAAGACAGAAGCTCGCAGTTCTTTTACGGCATCCTGACAAATCACCGTCTTGTCGAACGTATGCGAATCAATCATCACCTGGTGTCCTTCAACCAAAACGCTGCCCCCTAATTCTTCCACTAGAGACAGCATCACTTCTACATCATGAATTTGGGGACAATTTGTGAGCATCGTCTGTTCACCGCATAAAAGCGCAGCCGCAATCAGCGGCAGGGCTGCATTTTTACTACCCTGAACCACGCTTTCTCCATGTACGCATTGTCCGCCCCATATTTCAATCGCCATAAAGTCACCACATCAATACGTTCTCAAACTTATTGTATGCCTGCTCGTGCCTTACGTGCTTTTACATTTTGTGGAAATTCCGAGAACCAGTCCCATTTCCGCCATCAATATCATAACTGATGTACCACCATAACTAATAAACGGAAGCGGAATTCCGGTTGATGGCATAGAGTTCGTAACAACGGCAATATTAATGACAACCTGGGCCGCAATGTGAATCATGACGCCGGTGCAGATAAGACCGGAGAACAAATCCGGTGATGTCATGGCAGAATTCAAAATACGCCACATCATAATGACAAACATTATGATGACAATTCCGGCACCAATCATGCCAAGTTCCTCACATATAATAGAAAGGATCATATCATTCTGTACTTCCGGAATGATCATTTTCTGTGCACTGTTTCCTAGTCCTTTACCAAAAAAGCCACCAGATCCTATCGCATACAATGCCTGCATGATCTGATATCCACCTTCCGACGCATATTTTTCCGGATTCAGCCATACAAGAATACGGCGCAGACGGAAGCTTCCGCTCGTTTCCATCATTGTTCCCAGAATTCTTGCACTGGCAATCGCAAGAACAATTCCCACACCTGCTATGCCGACAAATATCTTCGTCTTCGGATGTACTACAAATATCGTGATACAGGTTATTCCCATCACGATAATCGCTGTACTCAAATTGTCTGTAATCAGATAAACAACTGCCGCCGAAAATCCTCCCCATGCCAGTACTCTTATTACTCCCTTCCAGGGTTTAATCTCCTTACCCATCGTACAGATCAGTGCCGGAATAAATAATATAACAGCAATTTTGGCTATTTCTGCAGGTTGAAGCTGCTGTCCAAACGGAAGTTTGATCCACCTTTTTGCGCCATTTACTTCCTTTCCCAGTGGTGTCTTTACTAAAAACATCATAAAAATAGAAAAGAAATAAAATAACTTCGATTTATTTATGTACCAATGGTAGTCAATCTTACTTACCAGCCACATTCCTATAAAACCAACAATGCAAAATAATAATTGTCTTTTAAAATAAAACAGACTGTCCCCATTCTGTTTCATCATCGCGCTATAAGAACTTGTACTATATAGCATAACCAATCCAAAACATACAAGACAAATCAGTATTGCCAGCAGACTATAATCAAAGTAAACAATTCCACTCCTTTTCTTTTTCCTTGTCATTTCCACATTTTTGTGCTCTTTATTAACTTCTTTTACCATATTTCTACTCTCCAATCGTATCTATTATACTCAGATACGTTCTTAAAAACAACTGTCTGATTCACAACTTTCATTAATTTTCATACAATATTATTGCATAACATTAACGAAAGGAGTATTTTAAATGCCAAATTATCGTTATAATACACCTGATTATATGCGCCAGAACAATTCTAACGGATGTCATGTAGGCGGGAGCCGAACAATGCCGGCTTCTGTATCGCCATCCACTCCTTCCAGATCGTGCTGCAATATTCATGAACACGACAAATTAAGCGGGCTCCCAATTGCTATGGCCTATGTTCCGTGGCAGGAATGGCGTTCTCTTTATGAAGTCGAAAAAGGATTCCGATGTGGAACTATTTTTGCGGAATTAAATCTCCCATTCTGTTGGAAAGGTGGTGCGGCCAGATGAACGAAAACCGACCTTGTAAAAAAGAGCTCCTGGAATGGATAAATATTGTCAGTTTTGCTGTAGACGATGTAAAATTATTTCTCGACACTCACCCAAATTGTACCGAAGCACTGGAATTTTTTGATGAATTTAAAAAGCAACGCGTGCAGGCCTTAAAAGAATATGCCAAATATTACGGTCCTCTCACGCTTGATACGGCAACTACACAGATGGATTATTGGAAATGGATTAATGATCCGTGGCCATGGCAGGAAGGGGGATGCTAATTTATGTGGAATTATGAGAAACGATTACAATATCCTGTTAAGATTACTCAGACTAACCCGAAAATTGCCCAGATTATCCTTACTCAATTCGGTGGACCGGATGGAGAACTCGCTGCATCTATGAGATATCTGGCCCAGAGATATACTATGCCTTATAAGGAAGTTACCGGAATTCTTACGGATATAGGTATATCTGTATCGATATTGCGCCATTATTTTTCTATGAATGTAGTCTCCAGAATTTCTGTCTTATAAGAAGCCTTTTTCCCAGAGGTTTTTATTTTCAATCGGATTCCTACCGGAATTTCTTTCAGCCAGATATCTAATATATTTCCCTTATGTAAATCAATCCGTTCTAAAACCTCTTTGTAGATCAATTCATTATCCCCATGTATATCCATAATGTCATCCAATGCTTTGATGTATTGTTCCATAATATCTGTCTGGGAATTGTCGAGCTTTTCCCGACATTTTGCATCTGCCAGTTCCTTATTCAAGTGCTCAAGTTTTTCATTATACCATTCTGTCTGACTTTGTAGATCTTCCTTTGATATAATACCTCCCAACATCAGATCAATTGCTTTTGTCTTCTTAAGAGCAATCTGATCAATTTGCTTTTCCAGTTTCTTCACATCTAATGTCTGATCCTGTTTCTTCCTTATATAATTAATTTCTTCCAGTATCTCTTTCTTTAAACTTTCACGTTCGCTCTGTATTAATGAAATACAGTAATTCATACATGTTTTTAAAGATTCTTCATTCACAGATGTATTATCACAACCTATCTCTTCACCATCTGCATCCTGTTTCTTTCTGCCGTATTGAGCTGCTGCTATACATCTCCATGTTTTACTGGCACTTCCATCCTTCCGTTTCCTTATCCTGCTTATATATCTTCTTCCGCACTCTGCACAAAATAATTTGCCACTGCACCAGTACCTGTTGCTGTATTTCGATTTTTGCTTTTCTGATGGCGACCGCCGTAACAGTTCCTCTTGCGTACGTTCCCACAGATCCCGTGAAATAATCGGCTCATGGTGCTCTTTAATATAAACCATGTTCTCTTCCCCACGATTATATTTCTTTTTGTGCGTAAGATAATCTGGTGTAATCGTCTTCTTCTGCATCAAATCCCCAACGTATTTCTCATTTTTCAAGGCTCTTAGAATTACCACATTGCTCCACAACGCAATCCTCTTCGGACGCATTCCTTCTTCTTGCAATTCTCTTGCGATTACGTGCGTCCCCTTTCCTTCATTTGTATACTTGTGAAATATTGTCCGGACAATCTCTGCTTCTTCTTCATTTATATATAATTTTCCGTCCTTCACCGTATAACCTAGCAAGTCTCTTCCGAAGACCACTCCTTTTTCCATCTGACGTCTCTGTCCCCACTTCACACGTTCCGATGTCTTTCTTGATTCTTCCTGTGCGATACTCGCCATGATCGTTAATCTGAATTCGCCATCTGATTGTCTGGTGTCAATATTATCAAGTGTGAAGATCACTCCAACTCCGAATTTTTTCAGTTCTCTTGTATAGGACAGCGTATCAACTGTATTCCTTGCAAATCGAGAAACTTCCTTTGTAATAATCAGATCTATTTCTCCTGATTCTGCTTCTGCAATCATTTCCATAAAGCCTTTTCGCTTTTTGGTCTGTGTTCCACTTATGCCTTCATCGTAGAATACGTTTACAAGTTGCCATCCTTCGTGCTGAGTAATATATTTTGAAAAATATGTCCGCTGATTATCAAGAGAATTCGCCTGATCGTCCTTATCAGTTGATACTCTGGCATAAGCCGCAACTCTTAACTTCTTGGTCATTGTGCTTCACTCCTTTAAAGAACAGGCAACGCATACAACGTTGCCCGCTTTCTTACATTATTCTTTTGCTTTTAACAATTCATTTAACTCTTCCTTTGAAATAAGTTTTCTGTTGTAAAGAGCTTTATAAATTCCACTCTTGTAAAGTTTTCTAAATGCTTCGTTTTTCATCTGCTTTTCTTTCCTTTCTTCCAAAGCCATTCCGATATTAAACTTTCCTATTTTTTCCTAATATATGTTCTATCCAAATATTAGATTCTGCTTTTCAGTTTAATTGGAAAATGTACATATACCTTCACTGTTCTCACCCCTCTGTTATATCCGTATCATTTATTTACCTTTATACACCCTATACAATCAATAACTTTGAATCGTCTTCCTTCCTCTTATATTCCGAACGAATCACCAACGGATCATCGATTTCTCGATTGCCTATATTTAACATTCCTGTCACCACTGATTCTCCCACTTTTAACTGTCGTAACCTCATTTTCCAGTGATCTGCATTAACTGAATCTATCATCTCTGCAACCTTCTTCGTGTCCGCATTATTTACCCTAAAAAACATCTGTACTGCTGCCTGCTTGACCGCTGAATTTGCTTTAGAATCAATGCCCTCTAAAGTCTGCGTTGCTAATACAATCGAAACTCCGTATTTTCTGGATTCCCGCATCATTTCTAACAATACCGAACCTTTTCGTATGTAGTTTTGAAATTCATCAATAATCAGCATCACGTTTTCCGACTTTCCTCTTTGAATCTTTTTCCACATACAACTCAAGACTAATTCTGCCGCAATTTTTTGGGTTCCTGAATTAAGTTCAGCAAACGTAACAACATTCACCATATTTTTTTTAAAAGTTCTACTAGACGGTCTGATACAATGACTATTCACCAACCCCCACAAATGATTTCTTACACTTTCTGAGACACCTGAATCTTGCAATTTCAATCCTTTGTCAATTGCATCCAGTTCGGTTGAAAATTGACTTTTGTTTTCGATTGCGTATTGCACTGCATTACGCATAGCTCCTACCTGACGAATTTTCAAATTGCATATATGTGTCATCACATCGGTTATATATTCTATAACTTCCGGTCCATCATTTCCTTCAAATAATTCAATTCCTATTCCATCTGTCTTCGCAGAAATATAATTTAATTTTTCCATTTTTTTATAATCCATTCCAGCTAAATCCAAAGCTATAACTGTCTTCTCCTCTTGCATTGCGGATTCGATTATTTCTGCAATTCTTGTTGACTTTCCACTTCCACTCATTCCCGTAATGCAGATATGTTCATTTGGTGCATCATCCGAAATATATACCGGAATTCCTTTACTTATTACTCCGATTTTCATAATTCAACTCCTCCAATCCTATAAAATCTTCTATTGACAATCCTTCATCCGACCTCAGGCTATCTTTATGTATTTTTAAAAACCTGACTCTTGTCATAGACTTCTTTTCTTGATCCCAGAGTGCTTTTTTCACAGTAAACCCTCTTTTTCCGTCACAGTTTACATCAAGCATTCCAGAATATAACATTTCCTGTTTTACATGCAAAAAAGACGTTGCCTGTACAATCGGAAGGCAGATTTCCTTCAACAACTGTTCTGAAAAATAATATGTCTTTTCATCATAGTAAATAACTTTTCCATCTGAACTAAGTCCGTCTGCTATTTCTCTGGCTTTGATATTTCTATTCCTTTTAAGATAATCAAAAATTAGGTTTCGGACGACATCTCGAATATCTGCATATCCACGGATATCCTCTCCTTCAAAAGCTTCTATGACCTCTTCGCAGTACAGTTTTTTCCATTTTCTTATAATACTCTCTGACATCTCTTCCTCCTGTGCTATTCCCCATATCTCAGCTGTGGCAACAATCGTTTTTTTTACTTCTATCATTTCATCTTCCCCTGTACAGTATTCCATATAGAGGTCCGATTTCTGAATCTTATCCATACAGCTCTGTACGATTCGTTCTTTTCCATTTGCAAGTTTTTTTAAAAGTCCAAAATTTCTCCGTACTTTTTCCCATTCGTTTTCAGGAATTTTAGGGAGTTTTATCACATACGGATAATCTTCTAATTCATCCGGAAGTATTCCTGACACCATCAATAATACAAGAACATTTTTAAACTCCAGGTATTTGTAGAGACCTTCAATTCTTTCATATTTGTGATACCTATGTATCGCAACTTCATACCTCTCCGTATCTTTGAGTTCGTTTATTGTACGAACAACTTTTGCATCTATCGTTTCCTGCAATTTTTTTATAATCTGCTCTGTTTCAGAATCATTTTCCAAAATCACTACGATTCCTACTCCCAGATCATATCCGCACTTTGAAAATACAACTTTCATGAAACTCATAGCCAGTATTGCCTTTAATAAATGTCTTCCTTCTACCTCACAACGCATCTTTCTATCTCCTTCCACGGTTTTCCACTCCAAAACTGTAAATTGTTTTTTCCATCCATATACCATCCCTTGCGATCCGGAATTTCTATGATTTCGTCACACTCTGCAATTAAATATGTTATAAGCATATATGCGTATTGCTTCTGGTAACTTACCTTCGATGAATATATCTGTCCTCCCACACTCCCCAATGCTCTAACAATATAACTTCCATTTCCGCATTGTTTGGGATCTAACACCACGTTTTTTTTACGTTGTCCGATTACACCATCCAGTAAGTAGTAGATATCCATTTCGCTACCTAAACGTCTGATTTCTACAATCTTTGGATACATAATGTTTGCACAGATACGGTCTTTTCTTCCGACTCTGACATTTTGTGTAAATACAATCGGTAATCCTTCCGCATTTACAACCATCGTTTCGACCTGTGCTTTCCTTCGTTCCCTCATTTCTTCTTGTTTTAAATCCCTTCTTTCCTCAGCGTCTAGCTTCAAGTGCTCACGATTATACTGTTTCGCATAATCTTCATAAATTCGAATCTCACTATCGACTCGTTTTTGTTCTTCTCTTACTGTGTTCTCATTCATGTTTTTTTCTCCTTTATTTATTTTTTTCGGATCCGATATAGAGATTTTATCCCAACACTTGAATTTTGTGGATTGTTTGCTTTTTCGTACAATTTTCCCTTGCTTTTGACACGTCCTCAATTAAGTGATATAATAAAATATTAAATTTAAATTTATCCTATTTTAAGAAGTAACTTCTACATACATACTTGTCATAGGCATTTTCTTCTGATTTTAAATCACTTCAAATAAATTCCAATTTTTATAGCCCAACTTTTTCTAATCGCCAAATCTTTTTTTGTTGTTTTTCCTTATTTTTCCCTTGTTTTTAATTTCTTACATAAAAAAAGTTGGGCATCATTCCCAACTTTTCATCAATAATTCCAAACATTGAAAAATCCTTTTATTCTTCTCCAATGGAAACTTTTCTATCATAACTGAAGGCTGTTCCGATACAAGCCAGCTCTCAATCATCTGCTTTAAATATGTACGCTTCTCCTCTTCTTGTAAACTTTCTTTTTCTTCTGCCTCATATATCTCTGTACAAATTATATTTGGATCATCTTCATCCATTCTATCAATAACAGATATTTCCCAGTCATGCATTATCCTAGGTAGTATATTTTCTATAAATTTTTCTTGCTCATTTTCCATTTGTTCTTTTATGACTTGCAGTATAAATGTCTTTTTTAAATAATCCAAATCTTTTTCAAAACACACTTTATTTACGCGCTCAAACTCCAACCATTTATTATCTCCTGTTGGCTGAATTATTTCTCTATTTATATCAGGAGCGTTTATCCTATTATTATTACATGCTACATATATTTCCCTTTTCTCTTCTTCTATGCCATATACCACCTGTATATTCTGAGAAATGCGCCACCAAAAGAATCTTTGCATCGGAAATTCCTTTTCTAATTCAGCAATCCATTTCTGTCGGATTCTTTTTCCGTCAGATTCTGCTTCTTTTCTATATATAACCGCATATTTCATTATATCTTGCATAAGTTCTGTATACTGAATATTTCTTACACGAAGATAATTATTTAAACACTGAATATTTTCTTTGCACAAACATTGTGGATTTTCTTCTGTGCACCTTATTATACTTTTTACAAATAATAATCTAATGAACAAATTAGGCATATCTCGTATATTGGTAATCATATTTCGAATCACTTTATTTTCTCTTATGATTCTTCTGAATTCTTTATCTGTTTCTTGCGCAGTCATATTTCCAAGTAATTCAGCCAATAGTATATCAACATTAAGATTTGTAATTTTCTCCCATATATATTGAAAATCGTTTCCTGTGTCATTCAAATTTTGAACTATCTTTTTCAAGCCATCAATTTTAATACCTCTATCCATATGGGTAATAAAATTCATAAACCGTTCATTTGTCAATACCAAAAAATTAACTTCTCGAAAGTATGACTCTAATCTTATGATATTGTCATCTTGGATGGGCAAAAAATATACTTTTTGTTTCTTTCCCAAATATTTATCCCTCAATCGTTTCATATCTGGTATCAAATTATCCATTATATTTTTTGCTTTAGCATCCGCTTCTTTATCATTTGTATGCATTTCATCTATTTTTCTATAATCACCTTTTCCTATATCAATGTATTCTATTAACTCTTCCAATGCCTCCACATCATCTGTTATTTCCAAATCTACTTTATATTCCTCCATTTTTTCCAAACGTTTTAAGTTATAAATAATCATCTGTGCTATTTCAAAATAGAGGAACTCCACCTCACCCAAATATAAATCTAATAATTCAGTCAATCTACATGTATTTCCAGTAATATGCTGTTGTAAATGTTGTTGTAAGCTTTCATTGTCTGGTATTAATTTATGAAATATCTGATGCCATACTCCTTGTGAGTTATTATTCTCATTCCGATTTATATCTTTTACATCATTCAATATGTTCTTCTTTATAGCTTCTTCGGCTCTTTCATCATTGAATATTTTTGCCTTTTCTTTTATAAAATCTTTTATTCGTTTATCTAATAAACCGTCTTCTATATCTGTAGTGATAAATAAACCTTCTCTTTCCAATTCTTCTTTATTATTAATTCTCATTCGAATGCCTTTCCTCTTATTTCACATGTCTCTTTATATAGCACATCATACTACCTTACAAATTCTTGCGCAATTACTTTGTCGCTCAAAAGGTACACCTTCCGACACACTATAAAATAATTCTCTTTCATGTGTCGAAAAGTGTTATTTCACTTTTGGCATATATGCCACTACCCGTCGAACCTTTTGATATGCTTATCCTTCCCGTTCGTACTTCTTCACCACCCGGTAGAAGCTACTTGGCGACATCTCCAATCTTCGCATTGCTTCTTTCGCCGTAAACTTATTTTCTTTCCACTGCTGGTACACCATCGGAAAATCATCCGGTACTTTTAACTTCGGTCTGCCCAAATGCTTACCTTTCATCTGGGCGGCTTCTATTCCCTCTCTCTGTCTCTGGCGTGTCGTATTTCGTTCATTCTCTGCTATACTTGCCAGGACTTCGATTAATATATTTTCCACCATTTGAATTATCCATTCCTGACCTTTCGGTACCTGTATCATTGACGTTGGCAAATCCAAGATCATCAGACGTATATCATGTTCCTGAAACCAACGAATCTCATTTTTTAAATCATTTTTGTTTCTGCTTAATCTATCGAGTGAGCATATGTACAATACATCACCCGCACGCAATCCTAATTGTCCTTTCAGAGCCTGATATCCCGGTCTTTCCAATGTTGCCCCAGATTGTTTATCCACAATAATCTGATCTTTTTCGACATACTCCTGTAATCTTAATATCTGACGATCCAAATGTTGCTCCTTACTACTTACCCTTGCATAGCCGTATATCTTACTCACACTTCGCTTCCTCGCTATTCCAGATGCTAATTTTTCCCGTTTCTCTTCTATAAATATAGATATTATCGGATAGTCTTTCTTCCTCATCCACATAATCCCGATTAATATCTTCAACCATTTTCTTTACAGAATCCATATCCAGCATATTATCTTCTTCGGCAAGCAATAACACTTCATTCACAGATGACGGAAGTATCAGAAGATCGGATTCTTTTTTATCTGCCAGATCCTGTAACAAATCTATTCTTAACATTCCACTTGCTCCACGAAGTCTTGAACGGTTCAATAACACACACAATTCACTTTGTATTCGTAATCCCAACAACTGCTCCATTACATCTTCATAGGAAATAATTGCGTAATCTGCCTTTGCAAAATTTTCGTAAGCAACATTCATCAACTCATCCCTTGTAATCTTCCATTGTTCCAGAAGTCCAGACGTAATTGTCATCTTAAGATCTTCATCCTCTCGCAGATTCACCGTAAAAACAACCGCCTGATCCAGTATCTTTTCATATACGATTTTCTCTTTCTTCAATCGATCCTGATTCCATTCATAATTGATTACTTCTACATTTACCCCGGATTTCATAACTTCCCATGGTTCTATAACCTTATGAATATCCACTTTTCTTCGATCTCCCAGTATCTCTGTTGCCACTTCTACTGCTGTCTTCATCCCCTGTTGACGATAAAGATCATAAAACTCTCGTGTCCGAATCCTTGGTGTCAGATTCTTTCCTTCTTCTTTACACGTGAGCATCTCCACCTGTAAGTCATTATTCTTCAAACAGTTCTGTTCCTGAATTTCAATACTATCACCCAGTGTATTCTTTAACTGCTCCCGGAAGGATTCTTTAAATTCTTCATAGCTCCTGCTTTTTTCCATCATTTTATCTTGTCTCCAATTTCTTCTATTGTCTGTAATTCTTTATATAATTCCATTCCATCATGAATACCTACACCATATGCAATTCTTGAACATATATTATTCTCTGCACATACTGAATTAACGATTTCTTCAATATCTCTAAACGCATCCTCTGATACCTTACTCTTAACCTTATTTACAAGCTCATATGTCGCTTTCATTGCTTTTTCGTACTCTTTACTGCGTATGAGCATCTTCTCTGAAATTGTATAAAATCTCCACTCTTCGAAAATTCCGGTCAAAAATTCCAGCTTATATTTCTTCCGTCTTCTCATTTACGCACATTCCTCCTGATATACGGTATCGAAAATGTTCTCGCTATTGATTTCACTCATGTCTGCTCCTATTTCATTCTTAATGGTTTCATCTGTAGATAATGCATTTCTGAATTCAGATTTCAGTGGCGCATACTTTAATGCTTTCTTAATGATCGTCTTCAACGCCATTGATTCGTAATTGGTTCTCCACGGACTAAACGAAGAATCAAAAGCTTTAGAATATTCTTTTGCAAAATCGTCCATAGCCGTTTTACTCATAACTTCAAATCCAAATCCTCCATTTGTCAGTTTAAACAATCCATAGAAAAGTCTTATTTCTCCCCTGTCTCCTAATGTCGGTCTGTGATTCAGGCACGGATTAAGTCCCAGTTCATACTCAAATTCATCATTTTCATAGACGGTATGAGCTGTAATAATCTGCATATTTGGATTCCGATAACTCAGATCAATCAATCCTTTATACCCCAACTGGAACTGACACTCCATCTCGCCTTTATTATTGTATGGAATTAAAAATGCCTGTCCCAGTGGTGTATTTGGCTCTAAACCTAATTGCGCTGCATTCATCAACGCCGCTAAGAATGACATCGGTGTACATTCATTCAGCTTTGGTGTTGTGTTCAATGCAGATAATGCCATTCTGGTAAATCGTTCTGGTGTGATCACTTCCGGCAGTGCTTTCTTGATCTGTGGTTCCATTACTTTTATCATGTCGGCAATGCTCATAGACTTTTTAAGTTTGGTTCCTGCCTTGGTATTTTCTACTTTTCTCGCTAATTCCTGTTTAATCTCGTCTGTTTTTCCTACTGTCATTTTGCTTCTCCTTTATCCATATAACAAAAAAGAGATGAGCCACTATCGACTCATCTCTTTCGCTACAATACAATTTTTATTTTATTCCCAGTGTTTTTTCTACTTCATCTGCGGATATCCATCCCTCTTCTCTCGCAGAATCTTCTCCCTTTTCTAACTCCGTCATTAATACCACTGCTGCTTTTATTTTTTCGCAATCTTTCGAATCTGAAATTATTTTTCTATTTTTCATTGCTGACACTTCCTTTCCTTCTCCTTAGTATAACAATTTCAATCCGATTTTACGATACCGATCACCATGTTTATTGCACAACATTTACGCTGCCCTCACAACAAAACGTCTGCTTATGGATGTCCTTTTGAATCTGTCATAAATCTCCGGCTCCTCTGCTTTCATTCGTTTACTATCCAGATCAGTACGTTGACTTGCTTTCCAACTAATTCTGTAATTATCGGCTTTTGCTCTTTCCGCATTTCCCATCATCATTTTGATCTCTTGTTCAATAAGGCTCACTTCTTTCGTCATCTTATCAATCAATTCTTTCAGTTCCCCTCTCCTTTCCAGTTGTTTCTGGTATCCGTTCAGTTCTACAGTTTCATCTACCGGATCACTGAAATATTCCGCAAGCACTTTATCTGCAAGTTTTGAACCATCTGGTGCCGGAATCACTCCTGCCTGTACATGATTATTCCAAAAATCGTTTTCTAAATGAATCAAATTCTGAATCATCTCTTCATCCCGTTCCAGGCAGTATACCTTGAATTCTGTTCCGTAGATCAACACTGCAACATACCATCTATCTGCATTCATAACCGACATATAATGATAACACTGAATCTGATAGGAAAGAGGAATTTTATCATCTTCCCATTTATCAGCTGAAAATGGACTTGCAGTCTTACATTCTAATCCGGCATTCTCACCGACAATCATACGATCTACATCAGCAAGCATAAATGGATTTTCTTCATCATAGAACATGGCATTGGCTCTCCGTACTTTCTTCCCTGTTGTTTCCATAAATCTTCTCGCAACGTATTCTTCCAGATCCCGTCCTTCTCTCATAGCTTCGTTATCGAATTCTTCAATTTCATCCGTTCTTTTATCATTATACACTTGTATCGCTGTACGATATGGATTCAAACCACAGATTGCCCCTGCGTCTGATCCGCCGATGCCACCTTTTCGGTATTTCAACCATTCTTTTTTACCCAAATTCAACGTTGATACTAATTTCTTCATACACACTTCTCCTTTACGCAATCTTCGCCTTCATATCAGACATGACATTTTCTACTGCCTGTTCCAGTTCATGTTCTTGTAAGCTAACAGCGTCTATCCACTTTTCATAGACCAACGATAAAAGGCTGGAAATCTCCATACAGTTTTGCAACTGCTCTGTTTCCAGCCTTTCACTTATATTCACTAACTCTTCATAAATGCGTATCATACAATCAATCTCATATGCATGATCGTAAATCTCCTGTTTTGACATCTGCATCATTCTGAATTTGAAAGATTTTAATTCTGCTGATATCTTCCAACAGAATCTCCTCTCTGCCCTGTTCCTGTCCATTTCTTCCTCCTATGCACTCAGCATCAGCTGATATGCTCTGTCGATCAACGGATTGCCATCTACTGTCTTTGCAAACATATTTTCCTTATAATTCCTGGTTCTGCGTAACGGATCCGCATGGGTAGCGAAATCACTGACCGCATTAATGAAACGGTATGCATTCTTTCCTACATCCTTCAGATCAGGTGCATCAAAATATCTCATCTTCATATCTTCCTGTAAGCGTTTCATATTTCTGAACTGTTGTGGTGTTGCACCGTCTTCTATTGGTAACAGGATTTCAATATAATCCATAACCTTTTTATCCGATAATGTAATCTTCCGAAGATTTTCAAATTCTTTTCCCAGTTCTTCCATATAGCGGTCTGCAAGGAATAATGTGTTCTTGGCTTCTTCCATCTTATCTTTCACGTTTCCTGTATGATTCATAGACCATGATCTCTTTGCTGTCTGTAACGCAAGATTCAGTGTATTGCAACAAACCACACGGATTGGTGTAATAGCTACCTTTACTGCACCTGAACCATCATGCGTGTTAGAAAACAGCAGATATGGACTGATTCTTTCCCCGGAAATAATGTATTCATGAGGTAAATGTGCCAGTAACCAGACACTTTTTCCACCCTGTAAGGAACCGGCTGTTTCATACCGTACACCTTCTCCTAACAGTGCATCCGTAAAAGAGAACGCTTCTTCATTCTGGACGATCTTATATCTGTCTGTAACCACACCTAATACCTTACGGTCACTATCTCTGACATTTGCCTTATATCCCTGCACCAGTTCATTCTGACCCGTATATACCGGTTCCTGCACCACATGCCAGTCTAATCCTGCCAGAATCAACGCATCCTTCGACGTTGGTGCTTCCTGTACCTTTGTACCTAATCCGTGCCACGGTGTCTCTCTTACATAAAACATACTTTCTACATTTGCTGCCATAATAAATTCCTCCTAAATTTCATTTTTAATTTTTCTTAGTTGTCTGAATCACATACTTCTTTGATGATGGTTGCTGCTAAACCTAATGCTGCTAATAAGATTTTATCCATGTTTTACTCACTCCCTTCTGGATTTTTGTATAAAATAAGACAGAATCCGTTATGGATTCTGCCTTGGTTTAATGTTTATCATTATTATAATATACAATTGAAATTATTGACTTTTACAAATGCGACTATTATTCAAATCTATCATTTATAACCTGTACATAACCTCCTGTGAAATTAACAGTATCATCTTCTGCAAGTCCGCTAAACTTTGTGAAAGCCAGCAAATCATCTCCGTTTAATACTCCTTTAAAATCACCATGCAAAACAACATATTCATTGGAACACGGATCGAATCCCGTGTATATAATTTCTCCCTTTGAATTTTTTGACTTTTCTATATCTAGCATAATAATTCCATAGCAATCTTTTTCCATACTCCACCCTTGCGGATTACTATCTCTCTTTAAATCATCCATAGAATAAGTTTCTCCATCAAGAAAATGAAATGTATCAATACCAACAGCCATATCTTCGTTATTTATTAAAGCATCACTTAATTTTTGTGGTAATATTGCGGCTTTAGGTGTTCCATCATCATTATACCATGCTCCAAGAATTACCTCATCGAAATAATCCCCATCATCTCCCATTGCAGTTGAACCTCCGCACTTTACTACATCTGTATCACATTTATCTGGATCAGCTTTATCTTTAAGAATCTCTATCTCTGGTCTATCATCAATCTCTGACTCTGCCGGTTTTTCATAGCAAATCAAGCCGTCAGCATTAACATACATTCCCTCAATAATTGTATCACTGTCGTTATCACATAAAGGTTTTTCATCACCTTCCACATCTGACACTACTCCAACGTAAGAATAATCATCCAGAACATTGCCCTTTTTATCTGTTACCTGACCGTCATCATTTACATAAAGCAATTTATTTTCCACATCTGTATGCATGTCTCCTGTAATCTCTGTATCAGATTTTTCCTCTTTCGTCTTATTATTCTTTTTTGTTGATTTGTTGTCTTCTTTTGTTGTAGTAGATGTACTTTTATTATTACTTTTGCTTTGACCTCTTCCTATGCCAATACCGATTCCAACCAAGCCCAAAACAATCACAATTGCTACAATACCAATCACTTTATTCTTATGCTTTGGCTTCTGAGTATTTATTTCTTCTGCTGATTTCGGTTCCTCTGTATTATTATCCATACTCTCTACTGGCTCTCCACAGTTAGGACATACTTTCCACTCGTCTTTTAACTCTGTCCCGCACTTTTTACAAAACATACTTTTCCTCTTTGTTTCTATATACTAAATAATATTTCTTCGCTCTGCTTCTTCAATAACTAATTGCTTTTGCCAACGTTTCAAATTAGGATTGTTATTGCGTGTTTCATATAAATTTTTTATTTCACTATCCGTCCTACGCATCAAATCTTTTTTGGTAGCTTTTATCATTTCTTTAGCTTTTTTATCAACTTCTTCTCCAAATGCTTTTCCTGCTTTTGACATCAAACCTTTAAAATCCATTTTATATTCCTCCTTTTAAAAATCATCTTTATTTCGTGCTATATCAAAGATCATTTTTCGTTCGCTTAATTCTCGTTTCGCTACTCGCTTTGAAGAACGTAATAGGTCTTTTGGTGTATCTTTCATACTTGCTTGCTTAGATCTGTTACAATGCTTGCAAATACACTGCAAATTTGTTTCCCTATCACTTCCACCATATTTTTGAGGAATTATATGGTCAATATCCATATCCCCCTTTCGAAAGCTTCGTCCGCATTTCACACACCGATACCATCCGTTATTATTGTCGTAAGCATCATTTTTTGAAAAATATTTTTCTCTGTAACCCATTTCAAACCTTCTCTCTTTAATAAGAATTCATATGATTTGTAGCACTTTCATAAATCAAGCTACGTTTTATAGTTAAAATTATACGACAATAAATATTATTTTGCAACGTTCTATCGAATATTATTAACGATATATTTATAGATTGGCGGTGAAATATTGTTTAAGGTTTTAGAGCGTATCACATACTACAGAACCCAAAAAGGATGGACGGAATATCAACTTGCGGAAGAGTCCGGTTTAACCCAATCAACGATTTCCTCATGGTACCGTAAGAACATGGTCCCTTCTATTCCTTCATTAGAGAAAATATGTACAGCTTTTGGCATTACCTTATCCCAATTTTTTTCTACAGAAGAAACTTCATTTTCTCTTACACCACTTCAGAAAGATCTATTAGAAGCATCCGGACATCTTACAGAACCACAGCAACAAGCTTTAATAGAATTTTTTAAGCTTCTTTAAAAGACAGAAGAGTTGCCCGCAATAGGCAACTCTTCTAATATATCCTCATTTTTTCAATTATGATTAAGATTTATCGTAAATGGTTTTACAAGGATCTTCTCCCTATATTCTTCATATGACATATCACGCTTTGCATAAAATACATTTACACTTGTGATATCTTCTATACAAAATCCGTCTTTCCGTCCATTCTGCAATTCATCAAATTTATCTTTTGCATATGCTTTCGCTTTATCAAAATCTTTTTCCCCCTTTACCTTATAATGTGGTGTATGCCTTCTAGCACTCTTAGCCTGATTCCAATTAGTGTATACTCCGTAACCTCTTGTACCTGCGACGCCATAATATTTTCTCATGATTGTGATCCTCCTTATATTCATTCTTTATTCATATGTATTGTTATCTGTTATTTTTTATTCTTAATTAACGTTATGCCATTGTCATCATAAGCTGATTCAATGATTCCAGAGTGTAAACGGTCTTATCCTTATTCCCATCTGTTCCGCAAATTCTCTTTTCATCATTCTCCGATAAAAATAATCCAACCATTCGATTTCTTCTACATAACATGAACTCTCAACACCGTGTAACTTTCTATATTCATCTTCCGCATATGCTTTCGCCTCTTCAAAGGTTTTAAACTTCTTCTTTTTATTGTCACTATAACCGTCACATTCTTCCCTTGCTCTATCCCATGAAGTAAATACTCCATATCCATCCCACCTTACTACTGCATAATACCAGACTCCGTTCGTATGCTTTTTCACATTCTTCTTCATAAATATAATCTCCTTTCATAATTCGATTTTATTCTCATGTAACATCAACTGTTATTTCTTACCATTAACTAACATCCATATGTTACCTGCAGGCTAACCAATACAGATTTTTACGGGACAAAAAAAACACTTTCCCGAGATAACCATACGGTCATCTCGGTTGGTGTCTATAATCCTGTAAATCTATGTTATGGTTACCTGCCACAAATATTGCCATTTTCTTTATATAACTGTCTTCATCCACTCTATAAAAGTCTTCTATTATCAATCACCACTAATACTCTTATTATTCTTCTCATTACATTCATCTCTCTTCTATCTGTCTGTGTATACCTTTATCACTATTCCTAGTGCAGTATGCGTAGCATCTATACCTATACCTTCCCAAATATACATATCTATATACTCTATTATATATATGTTACCGGCTTTTACTTTTATTTAAGAACAAAAAATGTCTATACATACCAATAATGAAATTCAAATGAAAGGAAGTGACTACAATGTCTAAAAGAATGAAGCATTCAAAAACAGTTAAGATTCGCTTTACTAATCCAGAATATCAAGCCGTTAAGATCACAGCATACAAAAAAGGTTATTCTGTCCCAGAACTCTTGCGAGTTCTTTGTACTACTGCCGGTGCTGAATCAGATCCAGTGCTCAATCCTAGAACCATTAAAATAATTCAAAATCACACACTTTGTCAAATATGGAATTATATTCAATTCTGGGAGATTCCAGAAGATGTGAAACAAGAAATCAAAAGGGAGATTACACGCTATGTATAATGTAATAATAAAAATTGTCAATGATGACTATACCAACAACAGTTCTATAGAAAATATGATCAATTATATTTATCGAACCAAAAACTGTAAAAGTAAGCAAACCGAAGCTCTTCCTATTCATGCCTATGGACTGTCTACTGTCCCGCCAACCTATGAAAGTATGATAAATGATTTTCAGGCTGCATACATGTCCTCCAATCCCGAAAAACCATCCCGGCATATTTGGCATGTAATCTTTTCTTATAATCGCAGTAAGATAAGCAAAAAATTCCGCAATTGTATTGATGGCATTGCCGGATCAATTGGACTTGTTTATCCGACTTGCTATGCTTATCATTTTGACAGTAACCATGTACACTGCCATATGGTAATCTCAGCAACACCTTTTCTACCTGCACCTGAACCACTGACAGGTATAAATCTTGCCTACTATATTACACTGAAAATGAATTTCAGCGGTTTTACATTTGCTATTAACGATGAAAGGGGATTTCTCAATGTTTGAAAACTTTGATGATATTTTGAATGTAGATGATGTAGCAAAAGCTCTTAAGATTGGAACTTCACAAGCCTATAAATTGGTCCGCTCGGGGAAAATTCAAGCATTTAAAGAAGGACGTGCATGGAAAATCGCCAAGCATTCCTTAATCCAATATATTCAGAACAGTACAATTTCATAACCATTAATCCTATCAGGCAAAAATACAATGAGAGTGTGGAATTTCCACACTCTCGTTTTTCTTTTCTTATTCAACTAAATATTTTCAATACAACCCCTTCATCTTTCACATTGTTATAAAATGGTAATGCTCCTAACCAATACTCAAACTAATCCTTATTTTTAACAACCACACTTATATCAATTCCATAGTCCATTTGAAAATCAAATGCTAAATCAAATAAAATTGTCTCTGCTATTTCTTCATCTGTAAGAGTTGTCAGAATCATAATATCCGCATCTGAATATTCGTTATAATCTCCCCAGAAGGTATTTGATATTCCTAATAAATTATTCACCATTTTTTTATAATATATGCTATTATAATTTTAACTTAAAACATATCTCTTTTTCAAATGGCGCAATATCGATAACGATCCAGGCACCGAAGAACTGGCTCACCTTGAAATCATCTGTGCCATTGTGCATCAGCTTACCCGTAATCTTACACCAGAACAAATTGAAAAATCCGGCTTCGACAAATATTATGTAGACCACACACTCGCACTCTGGCCTCAGGCTGCCAGCGGAACTCCTTGGAGTGCTACAACATTCCAGTCCAAAGGTGATCCGATTACAGATCTGCATGAAGATATGGCTGCAGAACAAAAAGCCCGCACTACGTATGATAATATTCTGCGTCTGGTAAAAGATCCTGAAGTCTGCGATCCAATCCGCTTCCTCCGTGAACGTGAAATTGTTCATTATCAGCGTTTCGGTGAAAGTCTGAGAATTGTTCAAGATAAACTTGACAATAAGAACTTCTACGCATTCAATCCTGAATTCGATCGTAAGCCTTGCTGTAACTAAGTCTACTATATCCAAAACTTGCCATCGGCAACTTTTCTTGTATACTTTGGTATCTAAAGAAGCAATCAACATGTGGCTATTGTTGATTGCTTCTTACTACTTGACTAAAAAAAGAGAATTATAAATCTTAATATTATTTTAATTCATAAATTATATTTATATAACAAAAAACAACCAACATACCGTTGATTGCTTCTTATCTTTTATATACCTTCAAAACTGCATACAAGAAATATTTTCTTTCATCCTACCTATCACCTTGCTTGGTCATGCCCTCGACCGATTAGTATCAGTCAGCTCCATACATTACTGTACTTCCACCTCTGACCTATCTACCTCGTCGTCTTCAAGGGGTCTTACTACTTACGTAGGGATATCTCATCTTGAGGGGGGCTTCACGCTTAGATGCCTTCAGCGTTTATCCCGTCCCGGCTTGGCTACTCTGCCATGCATTTGGTATGCAACAGATACACCAGCGGCC
>OLXW01000721.1_pt1 | contig 21258 bp, 17 predicted proteins | sample 1673551 | NCBI WGS metagenome assembly OLXW01 (sample SAMEA103958114, study PRJEB25191) | human gut metagenome | reverse complement strand
ATCTGCACCATCAGCAGTAATTGTCACTTCTTCTCCTGTCTTTACTCCAAGTCCCATCACACCGAAGATTCTTTTTGCATCTGCAGATTTGTCACCTTTTGCAATTGTTACGGAAGATGTAAATTCTCCTGCTTTTTTCACAAGCAGTCCTGCTGGTCTTGCGTGGATTCCTTCTGCGTCTGTCACTACATATTTAAATTCTTTCATAGCACTAAAACTCCTTTTGCCTTTTTTCTTTGTAGTATATACTATCTTTCGCTTTTTTTCAACCTGTGTTCTGCAATAAATATGCTTTGTCTGACCAACGTTTTTTTAACATTTTGATCTAATTTTTCAGTCAAAAAGCGGTGTGGAAAGATATCGTTCTCCTGTATCCGGAAGCAATGCTACAATTGTCTTTCCACGGTTTTCCTCTTTTCCGGCCTCCAAAAGTGCAACTGACAGTGCTGCTCCGGAAGAAATACCAACCAGAACTCCTTCCTTTTCTGCCAGAAGACGGGAAGCTTTGTACGCCTCCTGCTCTTTCACTTTACTGATGCGATCATAAACAGAAGTATTGAGTACATCCGGCACAAATCCTGCACCAATTCCCTGAATCTTATGTGCACCGCCATGTCCCTGTGATAATACAGGAGATGTTGCTGGCTCAATTGCGATGACTTTTACATCTGGATTCTGTTCTTTTAAATATTCTCCGATACCTGTAACGGTTCCACCTGTACCAACACCTGCTAAGAAGATGTCTACTTTACCTTCTGTGTCGTTCCAGATTTCCGGTCCGGTTGTTGCTTTATGTGTTGCAGGGTTCGCTGGGTTTACAAACTGTCCTGGAATAAAGCTTCCTGGGATTTCTTTTGCAAGCTCCTCTGCCTTTGCGATAGCCCCGGACATTCCCTTTTCTCCTGGAGTCAGAACGATTTCCGCTCCATAAGCTTTTAAAATATTTCTTCTTTCTACACTCATTGTCTCTGGCATAGTAAAGATAGCTTTGTAACCTTTTGCGGCTGCGATTGCTGCTAAACCAATTCCTGTGTTACCGGAAGTAGGCTCGATGATCGTTGCGCCTTCTTTTAAAAGACCTTTCTTTTCTGCGTCTTCGATCATTCCGTTTGCGATACGGTCTTTTACACTTCCTGCTGGATTAAAATATTCAAGCTTTAATAATAATGTTGCTTTTAATCCTAACTTTTTCTCTAAATTTACTGCCTCAACTAAAGGTGTATTTCCAATTAATTCCTGAATTCCTTTATAAACCTTTGCCATGATAAGCGCCCCCTATTATTCTGCTACGGCTTTGAAAGCTTCATCTAAGTCTTCAATGATATCGTCGATATGCTCTGTTCCGATAGATAAACGGATTGTGTTTGGTTTAATTCCCTGATCTGCCTGCTCCTGCTCATTAAGCTCTGCATGAGTTGTAGATGCCGGATGGATCACAAGAGATTTAACGTCAGCTACGTTAGCAAGCAAGGAGAATAATTCCAGATTGTCGATGAACTTTCTTGCTGTCTCTGCATCACCTTTGATTTCAAATGTGAAGATAGAACCTGCACCGTTAGGGAAGTATTTCTTATATAATCTCTGCTGTTCAAGATCTTCAGATACAGAAGGATGATTAATCTTCTCCACCAATGGCTGATTCTTTAAGTATTCTACAACTTTCAGTGCGTTCTCTACATGACGCTCTACACGTAAGGAAAGTGTTTCTAATCCCTGTAAGAAAATGAATGCATGGAGTGGAGAAAGTGTTGCTCCGGTATCTCTTAAAAGAATCGCACGAATTCTTGTAACAAATGCGGCAGGTCCTGCTGCATCTACGAAGCTGATTCCATGGTAGCTTGGGTTTGGTTCTGTGAGCTGTGGGAACTTACCGGATGCTTTCCAGTCAAACTTACCACCGTCTACGATAACACCACCGATACTTGTTCCATGTCCGCCAATGAACTTAGTTGCAGAATGGATAACGATATCTGCACCATGCTCTAATGGTCTTAAAAGGTAAGGTGTTCCGAATGTATTATCAATTAATAATGGAATGTTATGTTTGTGAGCGATTTCTGCTACTGCTTCGATATCTGTTACTTCAGAGTTTGGATTACCAAGTGCTTCGATGTATAAAGCCTTTGTGTTTTCCTTAATTGCTGCTTCGAATTCTTCTGGTTTTAAAGGGTCAACGAATGTTGTCTCTACACCGTAATCTACTAATGTATGAGCAAGTAAGTTATATGTTCCACCGTAAATGTTCTTAGCTGCTACGATGTGGTCACCTGCTAAAGCTACGTTCTGGATTGCGTATGTTACTGCTGCTGCTCCAGAAGCTGTTGCTAATGCTGCAACGCCACCTTCAAGAGCTGCAACTCTCTGCTCGAAAATATCTACTGTAGGATTTGTTAATCTTCCGTAAATATTACCTGCATCTTTTAAACCGAAACGGTCTGCTGCATGCTGTGAATTGTGGAATACGAAAGAAGAGGTCTGGTAAATAGGTACTGCTCTCGCATCTGTTACAGGATCTGCACTTTCCTGTCCAACGTGTAACTGTAATGTTTCAAATTTAAAATCTCTATCCTTATATGTTTTCTTTGCCATTTTTTATCCTCCATATATTATGTACTCTTTATATTTTAATCTTTAAATTTCTAATTAAATATTCTCTTTACAACAACAGCAGCACATACACATTCGATCGTCCTTATGTATGAATTTTCTCTTTGAAGTTACTAAATTCATGTCTGCCACCTCTCTTTGTTTTGTGTTTCTTTGTTTCATGGGCTTATCATACCAGAGGTATCCTACTATGTCAATAGGAAATATATGATTTTTTATTTTTTATTCCTCTTCCTGATAATAGAACTTTCCACGAATTCCTTTCGAACCAAAATAATTGATAAATGCATCCGGGTCTTCCTTTTTAATATCCATGATAACTACTCTTGTCGCATCTGAGTTCACCACACTATAAAGCATCGCTTTTTCTTCATTCTTATAACATCCAACGCCCTTAAATAAAGTTGCATCATGATTCGTCTTTTTCAAGATAATATTATAAACTTCATCCGGCTTCTTCGTAATAATAAACAAAGTATCTTTATCATATCGTTTATACATCATATTAATCATCTGTGTGGATGCATACTGGAAAATAATAGAATATAATGCCACATTCATACCATAAATACATCCTGCAATCAAAAGAACGGCTACATTTCCCATGAAAATATAATTCCACACACTGATTCCCTTTTTCTTAGAAATAATCATACTGATAAAATCCGTTCCACCGCTTGTCGCATGGCTATTTAAAATCAGTGCAATCAAAACGCCATTAATAATTCCACCAAAAATCGCAATTAATAATAAATCATCTGTAATAAAATGAGATGGAATCATATCGACGGCAATACTCATTACAAAAATGCAAAGAACCGAACGAAGTGTATACTTTTTACCAACTACCCGGTAACATATCGTTGCCGGAACCGCATTAAGAAGAATACTGAATAATGAATATGGCACACTGATATGTAAAAATGTCCTGCAAATATGCTGTAACAACAGGGAAATTCCAGTTGCTCCACCTGGAAGTAGATTTCCCGCATTAACGAAAACATTAACGTTTATCGCATACAAAATCGAGGCAATGATAACCACAATCGAATCCTTCACATCTCTGCGAATCTCTAACTTATGATACATTTCCTCTCCCATCGTCTGTTTATCAAGAATCTCTGAATCCGAAACCAGTTCCTCTTTGAGTTCTTCTTTTAAATCTTCTCTCAATTCTTTTATTGGCACTTTCTTCATATAAATCCTCCAATCAAATGTATTTTCTCTTTTACCAAATCCCATTATAATACACAATCTCTGTGTTTGATACCTATTTTCAGAAAAATATTCTGTTAGAAAATGCATATTTTTTTCTACACTATGAATACTAAAGTACAAACGAGCCAGCGAACCTTGTAATATATAAAAATGCTTCGTATCACTGCGTTCAAACTGCTCAACCGCAATTTGAACTTGCTCTAAGACGCATTTTTATATATTACAAGGTTCGCTGGCTCTGTTTACTCCAATCCTATAAATCCGTTAAAAGATTGGGGAACGCAAACACGCTCTAGCATTAAATTTGTAATTTCACCTCTCCAGCCAGAGGGCGTCTCCCTTGCCTGCGGCAACTCAGAATTTAAACCTTCACCCTTTCTGCGGTATCTTTTTCTATTGCGATTCTTTTTCCATTGACCGATACAATTACATTTCCAAAATAGGAAGCAATCACACTTACCTTTGCTCCCTGTACTAACCCCAGTTTTTCTAATAATGACATCTTCTCGTCACTGCAGATATTCCACTTGATGGTATACAGTGTGTTTAAAGATGCATCTACTAATGAATACATGAATAATCCCCCTTCTCTTTTTATACTATTCTACCACAGAAATATTGTTAATACAATTATAAAAAAAGATGTTTTTTATCAGAAAATTATTGAAAGTTTTATGTATTGTACATTTATTAGAAACAGCTAATTGAGGTTATGTGTTTATACTTTGTATTGTATAAACAAAGTATAATAAAACATTTTGTCTTAGAGCGTGTTTGAAAAATCATTATTTTAAATCCACCGAATACGCTTCTTTTTCATTTGTAAGCAGTAATTTCTTCTGGTATATCTAATTCTCTATAGATATCCTCCTGCAAATGCAAAATGGAGCATTTAGCACAACGGAACAAAATCAATAAATCTTTTAGAGGTTCTTCATAATTCTTCTAGCAATCCGACCATCACTTTTCTGTAGCGGCGTCTGCTTTGCCAACTCTACAAATCAAAAGTTTTTATTCTACATTTTTCAATGCCTCATCCATCGGTACTTTCTGAATCTTCCGATACTCAAGCAATGCAACTACCGCATAAGTTACCAGTCCGATTACAAACATTTTGACATAAATCTTTGGGTCAATGTATAGGGCAATCCATCCAGATAAGCTCTGAAGCATCATCTCCCGGAAGATGCCTTTCATCAATATGGTTTCAACTGGAAAGCTTAAGAGCAGGCACAGCACGACAACGAGTGATGTTGACAGGATGTAAAGTCTGCTGATTTCCCCATTGCTGTAACCAAGTATTTTTACCATAGAGATAGACTGGGCATTTTTTTCGATGATAATTTTTGAGAGCAGGTAAATAAGTACTAAAAATATGGCGATGGCAAATCCATTAATCAGTCCCATCATATTTCCCATGGATACATCTAATTGGCGGGAAATTTTTGTTAAGGCATCTAAGTCAATGACGGAGCCGATATATTTACTACTGATGTCGGTTATTTTGGTATCAGAGAAGTAGCCGCTGTAATAGTCAGAGCCGAGGTCAAATATACGGTTTAACTGATTCTGGTTCATAAAAATACAAAGGCCTCCATTATACTCATAAATACCCTTTACCCGGAAGGTATACTTATCTTTTTCGTATTTTTCTTTTAAAGTGATCATATCTCCCGGCTGCAAGGAAAATTTATCTGCATAGGCAGAAGAAATATACACATCGGCTGTGACCTTACTATCTGCCTGTAAATCTGCTTTTTCATCTTTTAAATTAATTTTAACGTATTTACTATCGGGCTTCACACCATATAAAGTGACTTCTTCACTTTTAAAGGTTTTCGGTGTTATGTTTAACGAGTACGCAGAAAATTCTTCCGCATCTTCATTTTCTGTTTTTGCTCCAAGCGAATACTCCAGCAAAGAAAATAAACTGGATATTTTATTGCCGCTCATTGCACTGGTCGGAACAGAAAGCATGTACTGGTATTTGGCCAGCATATTGTTCTGAATGTCTGTCTGATAGTGGTCAAGTACAGAGGGCAAAACTAATCCAAAAAATAATAATAAATTTGCAAAAACAATTCCGACAAACAATACAATATAATTACTAAAGTTCTGGAAAATAACACGCAGTCGGAATCTTGAAAAGATATTAATTCTCGAGCTTAAGCGCAATGCTCTTTTTTGCTTTTTCCTGCTTAAGTCTCTTCGTAAAAATTTAAGCGGCGGCAACTTTAATTTGCTGCGCAGTATGCCGTAATTGACAACAAGCATAATCAGTACTGGGACAACCGTTGTAAGTAAAAAGGCTTTCGCATTCCAGACTGTGACATAGGTTGGCAGGCTATAACTTCCATAGTACATTCCTGCACAAACATTTTTAAAGATGGTATAACCTAAAATATTTCCGACAACCGCTCCGATAAGAGTCACAAAAACTGGCATGGACATATAATGCCTTATCAATTCATTTTTCGTATAACCAGATGCACGGAGTGTTCCGATGACTCCGGCTTCCTTTCGAATCGTATTACTTGTTGTGATTCCAAATACAAATGCCATAATCACCATGACAATATAGAGAAGTACAATGATCATTGCTTCATCACTTCCCATATCATCTCCTGTAAAATGAATCGCCTGATTAACATACTGTGGAATAAAACTCTCTAACGTGATATCTTTTCCGATATCTTCCATGAAATCTTCTGACCTTTTCTTCTCCTCCTTTTCGTTCTTTGGCTTTTTATTATATTTCCATGCGTAATCATAGGTAAGCTGGCTTTCATTAAAAGAAGAAAATTCTTCCTTTGTGACAATGCCCACACCGAACTTTATCGCATCAAACATCGTATCATTATTATTCTGGAACAAGGCACTGTAATCAGACAAGGCAACAAGACCAGTAATTTTCCATGTCTTCTTTCCACTTTTTAATGTATCTCCAACAGATAGTTTATTATTATCTGCATACATTCTGTCAATGGCGATTTCTCCGATTTCTTTCGGCATTTTTCCCTTCATGAGACAGACTTTATTTACCTCTTCCCTGTTTTTAAAAATACGAAGAGTACTTCCATTAGAAAGAGCTTTCTCTACATAAAAATTCTCATAAAGTTTTACGCCATAGCCTTCTATTGTTTCCTGCTGATTTTTATAAACTTTTTCTTCTGTAGCAAAGTTTCCATCCTCTATGTTATATTTTTCAAAACTGTTATCATAGGCAGTCAGCATACTTCCATCTGCTACTAAAAAGCCGGAAACAAACCCAATCGTTGCTACCATCAGAATAAATACAACAAGATACTTTCCCATTTCCTGCCGTAGTTCCCGAAGAAGCCTTTTTCTTAAAGGATTTTTCATATCTCGCTCCTCCTACCACTCCAGTTCCATCGCCGGAACTTTCTGTTCATTCGTATAATTCTTTCGAATCATACCGTCTCTTAACTTGACAACTCTGTCTGCCATATCTTTTATCGCATCATTATGAGTAACCATAACGATTGTATTACCATACTTTTGATTGACCGTCTCAATAAGGCGTAAAATATCTTTTGATGTATTATAATCTAACGCTCCTGTTGGCTCATCACAAAGCAAAATGTCTGGATTCTTCACAATTGCTCTTCCGATTGCTGTTCTCTGCTGCTGTCCACCAGAAAGCTGGTTCGGCAATTTGCGCTGATGCTCATAAATACCAAGTGTATGTAACAGTTCATCCACATCAAGCGGCTTGTCACTCAAATATGCACCAACCTCAATATTTTCCCTCACTGTAAGATTCGGAATCAGATTATACATCTGAAAAATGTATCCGAGATGCTTTCTTCGGTATAAAGACAGCTTCTTCTCTGTCATATCCTCGATACGCTCTCCATCAATGGTAATACTGCCTGAATCCGCTCCATCAATCCCACCAATAATATTTAACAACGTAGACTTTCCAGAACCAGAAGGTCCAAGAAGAACACAAAACTCTCCCCTCTCAATCTCCAAATCAATCCCTTTTAGCACCTCAATCCGGCTGTCACCCATACCAAAAGACTTTTTAATCTGTTTTATTTCCAAAAACATAAACTCAAACTCTCCTCTTAACTTTCTTTCCTCTATTTCAAATAAATTTATGTTAGCCCCAAACAGCCTACATTAGGTATTCCTATTTCTTATGCATTTATACTAACATATTTATTCTTCTTCTATTTTATGTTAGTTGTAACTTACTAAAATGTCAATAAGTTTTTTGATAAATCAATACTTGAGTCGAGATTCGAGTTCTCCCTGAAAACCTTTAATTTTCTTGAAAAGCCAAGAAACAGAACACAAAAGAAGCTGCATACCACAGATGTAATCTCAATTTTGTGAGAACATAGTATCGTTAAAAGTTTCTCCTTGCAAATATTGATTTTGCGACTTTGTGTTTTTTACAACTGAGTCAAAATCAATATTTGCAAGGAGAAACTTTTATAAGATACTTTTCTCACAAAATTGAGAGATACATCTGCGATATGCAGCTTCTTTCAGGTTCGTCTGTCTATTTAGCAAAATTAAAGTGTTTTCAACACTTCCATTACACCATTTTCATCGTTGGTCTTCTCTGTTACATATTTTGCTAATGCTTTTAAGGTAGGATGTCCGTTTTTCATACAGTAGCTTTCGCCGCAGCTTTCTAACAGAGACATATCATTTAAATAGTCACCAAATCCCATAGCTTCTGTATGTGCAATGCCGTACTTTTCACATATAGCTTTGATTGCATTCCCCTTGCTTTCTGTTTTGTTGGCAATGTCAATCCAGCTTGCTCCGGATAATACGGCTGTAAGTTTCTCACCGATATTTTCAAAATATTTCATGGATTCTTCAGCTTTTTCTTTCTTAAAATAGATAGCGACCTTTACGATTGTATCATTGTCTGCCACTTTTCTTAAATCTTCTACAATCTGTCTTCTCTCGTAGTACATTTCTACATTATAGTAGATTTCCTCATCCACATCTTTTTTTGTTATGTAAGCAGACTTCGCACCGCAGATAACAGGTGTTGCATAAGGTACTTTATCTATGATATCAAGACATTTTAACACGTCCTGCTTGTCTATCTCATCTTTAAAAATAATCTCGCCTTTTTCGAAAACAAGTCCTCCATTTTCTGCGATAAATGCAAGATTATCTCTGATTGGAAGGAAGTCTCTTTCTAATGTATAGTACTGTCTTCCGCTGGCAATGACTGTCTTTATCTCTGGATGGCTTTTTACCCACGGAATAAATTCTTCCGGCATTTCTTTTTTACTGTTAAGCAAAGTTCCATCCATATCTACGGCTACTAATTTTATATTCATCTGTTCTCCTTATCGTAATCTTTAACGTAATCCCTAATTAAATTTATCTATTTCCTAAATCAATCCCTGTTCTTTGCAATAATGATAAATGCCATCTTCTGCAACATGCCCGCAGATCGCACCGGCAACTGCTTTTACATCATCAGTTGCATTGCCCATTGCAACACCAGTGCCTACAGCTTCTAACATTTCAATATCGTTTGTTCCATCACCAAAGGCGATTGCATTCTCTTTATCTAAATGATAATAGTCAAGAATTTTTCTTACGCCGACACCTTTGTTTCCATTTGCCGGTGTAATATCTGCCGCTCTTGTCCACCATGCAGTAATTCTCGCACCGTCGACATCTCTTAAAATGTCTGCATATTCTTCTTTATAACAGCCGACCATCATCTGGTAAACTTTTTTATCCATGAGTTTTTCAAAATCAAAGTTATCAAGGACATTTACTTTACTCTTTGCAATGGCAAAATAATCTGCCAAATCTTTATCACAACCGTTTGCACCGCCGCCTTCTACTCCGGCAAGGAACACCGGGCGATGGATTTCCGATGCATTCTCAACAATTGCCTTTACATCTTCTTTTGGGATAGGATTTGAAAAAATAACCTCATCCTTTGTATAACAATAAGACGCATTATAAGATAAAAAGACATCAAAATCAATTCCTGGAAAAGATGGAACAAGATATGGGCCGCGTCCTGTTGCCATACATAAAATAATTCCATTCTCTTTCAGGTGTTTTAATGTCTCGATCATCGCAGGGGTGATTACCTTTTTTTCCATATCAACTAACGTTCCATCTACGTCAAAAAAAGCAATCTTTATATCTTTTGCAGAATCTTTTTTCATATATTCCTCCACTATATTCTGTAATTTTTCTTTTTATAACACACCCCTACTATTCTACAGCTTTATGTTTTTCTGTCAAGGTCAAATTATCCGATGAGCAGCTTTCGAAGCTCTCTGCGCCGTTCAATTTCTAACTTGGAAAAGATACGGGCAATCACATTTTTCACATATCCATAGGAATAATTCATCTGTTCCGCAATCTCACGGTTTTCCATTCCCTGTGCAACTGCCAGCGCAATCTTCCATTCAATTGGTGTCAGCTTCTTTTGTATTTCTCCACGATTTTTTTCAATTGCTGCATCTGCAAAAGACTTTCCTGTTTCTTTTGCGCTTCTTTCAAGATGCATTTCGACTCTGGCAAGCAGGACCTCTTTTACAAAAGGTTTTACAATATAGTCTACTGCTCCTGCCTTTAACCCTTTTACTTCATAATCTGACTCCGCAAATCCAGTGAGAAATATTACAGGAATATCCTGACAATTCGGAATAGATTTCATTTTTTCCAGAGTCGTATATCCATCCATTTCCGGCATAGCGATATCTAACAATATCAAATCCGGCACAACACCCTTTTTTAGTAATGTAATTGCCTGTTTTCCGCTTTTCGCTACGCTAACCGTATAAATACTCGACAATATTTCTTCTGCTGTTTTTAATAAGATTAAATCATCGTCTACAATTAATATGCTATTTTTGCCCATTTCTGTCCTCCCATTCTGTCGTAACTTTATTCGTCCAGTAAGTACCTTTCATAAGTGATTCTGCCTGTTCGAACTCCAAATTCTGCACCGATTTTTGTACCTGTCCCAAAATCTTCTTTTTCTTTGGATTCTTTTCTAAAGACAACAATTTCTCCAGCTGTTCTTCTGCATATTTCCCTTGATATTTTCCTATTGCCTCCAAAATCCTGTCATATATTTCCTCATATAACTTCCCCTGATTTACTTCTTCTGTCATCTCACCGTATACCTTCTGTTTCCCATTCTCTTTTTCTTTCTTTTCTGATTCCAGAAGAAATTTTTTTGTATTCTCTAAGAAAAAAAACATCCCATCTAACGCTCTTTCCCACTCAAAAAACAAAAGAGGAATCGCCTTTTCTATATAGCTTTCATCCTGCATTTTCCCTCTTATTTCAAGTGAAGCGGCTAATTCATAAAGTGACATTGCTCCAATCGCGCGGGCATTACTTTTTAATGTATGAATCTGTCCTGTCAATATTTTTATTTCCTGCTGTGTTTTTCTCGTTGTCTCAAAACTTTCCTCTAATTTTTTTCTATTTGGCTCATAATATTCTACAAAGAGCTCGGAAAGTTTTCTGTACTGCACAATACTTCCACCTAATAAATGAAGCCCTTCGGAAAGTTCAATATCCCATTTTTTTAAGTTTTGCTTCAAATCTAAAAGTTGTTTTTCCGTTATGTTCCAGTCTTCTCCCGCACCGTTCTTCATTGAGACCAGCTCAGCTGGAAGCCATTGTAACAGCAATTCTTCTAACTTCTCCCACATTACCGGTTTGGACAAATAATCAGAAAATCCTTCTGAAAGAAAATGCTGGTGAATTCCCGTGGACACATCCGCTGTAAGTGCAATCACCGGAACACTCTGCCCATTTACCTCTTTTTTCAATCTGTGAAATGTCTCAATTCCATCCATTTCCGGCATCATATAATCAAGAAAAATCAAATGGTATTTTTTATTTCTAACTTTTTCGATACATTCAAAACCACTGGCCGCCGTATCTAACTGTACCCCTGTTCTTCGCAAAAGTGATGTAATCACCTGAATATTTTGTTCACTGTCATCTACCAGTAAAATCTGTGCTTCTGATGCAAAAAACTTCTTCCTTTTTTCTTGCACAGGTTCCCCTTCCACAACTTTCCACTGTCCAATTTTCTCTGTTCCTGCATCTTTTAATGGAAAATATACTGTAAAGTTACTTCCTTTTCCATAGATACTTTCTGCCTGAATATGCCCTCCCATCTGTTCACAAAGTTCTTTTGCTATTGTAAGACCCAGTCCACTTCCCTCAATATTTCTGTGGCGTTTGATATCTGCCCTCATAAACATATCAAAAAGCGCTTCCATATCTTCTTTTTTAATCCCGATTCCTGTATCCTTCACAGAAAAAGAAATCTGCTTTTCCTCCTGACAAACTTCAAGAAAAACCTTCCCTTTTTTTGTATATTTTACCGCATTATTAATTAAATTGAGGATAACTTGTTTGATATGCAATGCATCACCTTCCAGATATTTCGGAAGAGTTTCCTCTACATCTACTACAAACTCCAGATTTTTTGCTTCTGCCTGCTTTGCTCCAATCAGGCAGACTTCCTGTACAAGTTGTCTTAATGAAAACTTTTCCTCAATTATATCTAACTTTTTCGATTCAATTCGCGTAATGTCCAATATATTATTAATAAGAGATAACAGATAATTTCCCGCCCTTTCCACACTCTTTGCATACTGAACGACTTCCCTTGACTCAGACTCCCGTAAAATCATCTCATTCATTCCAAGCATCACATTAATCGGGGTTCGAATTTCATGACTCATATTTGCAAGAAATGTACTCTTGGCACGATTTGCTTCCATAGCTTCTTCCCTTGCCTGCGTGAGAAAAATCTGCTGCTTTTTATATATTCGAAAATGTAGATACATCGCAACGCCAAGAGAAGCACTCGATACAACAACTCCCGTCAGCACATCCACAACAATCTCTTTTTCCGATTGAAACCAGATTACCGTATCTGGATAATAATAGGCAATCCCAATCGTGAATATATAGATTATCAGTTCCAGCCATACACAAAAAAACATTAACCAGCCTTCCAGCATAAAAATAGTAAATAAAATTCCAAAAATATAAAAAGACGGCATTCCACCTTTATACCCGCCACTCTTAAAAAACATAATTGGAAATAAAAACATAAAAATCACAACGATTGTTATAAAGTAGCATCTTTGATATTTTTTACTGTGGTATGCGTAAAAAAGGAGCGACAAAGATAGCAAGGCAATCCCTGTATTTATTAACAGTAGTTTCCTATCTCCATTATTCCAATAAGAAAGAACTCCATTACACAGACTGATGATGAATCCAAGTGAAGCCAGTATATTAAATAATCTCACTCGAAAGGGAAGACCCGAGTGATACAGCACTTTTCCTACTTCCAATACGCTTTTCCTATCCATGACCTATTCCTTTTCTATATCTATTTTCAATTTATTTTCATTATTTTCTGTATCTATTCTTTTCTATTTCTCTTATTATATCCAAACACAAACTCATGCGATGAATAAAAATCGTACAGTCCTGAATAAATATAGTTTATCACAAAAGCACTTATCTCTTCCAGTATCCGACAGTCACTATTTTCTTCATTTATGGCACAAATCATAAATTTAATTTATAAGTTAACTTATAGATTTATTTACAGAGAACACCAGATCGTGTTTAAAAAATGCTTTCTGTAAGATGTGCATTATAATTTGTGGGGGATTTAAATACACTCTAAATCAAAATGGTGACTGTAAGGCACTATCTTTCTATGTGAATTTTTATATAATAAAAGTGTAAGAACTATTTTATCAAATTACTATGAAATGATTTATAACTATACATCTTCTTACGATCTGCATTATCTAAACGAGGGTGTATTCTAAAAGCGCTCTATTTACATACGGCAACTATTTTTACTGATTTCCAGAGTACATGATGCAAAACGGAGGAAAATTATGGAACATTTTTATATTTATTCTTTTACATTAGCAGTAATCCCACTGCTTTTGGGATTGCTATTTATTTGGTTTGGGAAAAAATTATGGGACAATGCAACGAAAAAAAATGAGGAATATCAGCAACGTTACACCGGACGTACTACTTTGCGTGTAATCAAAGTCGAAAAAAATGAATGGGAAGAAACCAATTCCAACGAACAAGGTCCAGAAAGCAGGATTTCTGTTACCTCTTATACTCCGGTCTACGAATATACGGTAAATGGGCAGCAATATGAATATCATACCCGCCTGGGAAGTTCTACAGATCAATATCCTATTGGAAAAGAATGTCCTGGATATTATAATCCAAAAAATCCAGCAGATGTGACAGAAACCTTGAAAGAGATAACAGGTGGAGGAAGCCATTTTCTTAGTTTGTTGTTTTTTGGAATTGGCGTACTGGCTATTCTGTTTGCTCTGATAAGAGTATGGGCAGTTATAACACTTATATAATCCATCTTTCTTTGCTATAAGACCACAACAATGAAGTTTTTACTCTCATCTAAATATTTCATAAAAGGAGGAAATGAAAATGTTAAACAAAAAAAGAGAACAGAAATTAAAGAACCAATTATCCTTTGCCTTTCGGATTCGGCGAATCTTTCTACTTATCCCACTTTTACTTCTGTGCCTGAGTTTCGTTATTCCAACACAGGTTCACGCCCAGACAGATGACTCTTACTTTTTAAATATGTGGTTAAATACGAAAAGCCTTGCTGATTTAAAAAATGTTTATCCAGGACACACAAACATTATTGTCGCTACAATTAGTGATCCTGACCTTTCAAAAATCCCTGCATCAAAAGTATCTGCCACATCTTCTAATCCTTCCGTACTAAAAGTTATTGACAAATATAATATTGATTTTGCCAACTATCATCCAAATATGGATATCGGTATTGAAATAGAGGCGATGAAAGCAGGAAAGGCAACACTAACCATCCAGTATAAAACTATTGTCAAAAAACTTGATATTACTGTAAAAAAATCAACTGCTTTTATAAAGAAAAAGAAGGGGACAATGCTCATGGGTTATCACTACTTCATGAGAGATTTTGTAACCGTTCACGGAAAAGAACCAAGTATTAAAAAAATTAAGTCCAGCAATAAAAAAATCATAAAAGTATCTGGTCAGAAATTAATTCCAAAAAAGCCAGGAAAAGCAACTATAAGTGCTGTTATCAACGGCAAAAAACAAAGCATCCGAATAACTGTAAAAAGCCCAGCCCCTACCTATGACCAGCTAAAATCTAAAAAAGCCGGGTTAATTTATGACAGCTACAGCGGTAAATGCTATGTAAAAATAAAATTTACAAACAAAAGCCAACGCACTATTACAAAAGTACAGCTTAAAACAACGCTGTTTTTTGATGATGCATGGGACGATATGAAACCAGTAAAGAAGAAAAACGTCAAAGTAAATATCAAACCAGGTAAATCTCAGACTGTTAAAATTTATTTTGGAAAATATCCTGTGTTAGCACCAAATCGATGGAAATATGAGATACTTCAATTTTGGTATAGATAAGAATTAAGATTGCCATAGGTAAAGATACAACTTCCCCTCTGGAAATAAAATTAAAATAAAAAAATCCTGATAGCCTGTATCCAGACTATCAGGATTTTTTCGGTACGGCTTATGCCTTTTACGTTCTTATGATATTGTACTTTATATCATTCTCCCGGATTACATGAAATTACCTTACCGGCATTCCATAAATCTACAGTCTTTTTCGCTGCTTCGAGACGCTCTTCTTCAGAATGGAAGTCAATCGTTACGGACTGGCATCCACATTCTAAACACATTACATAATAACCACAGCCGCCTTCTTCTTCTAATAACGCACCACCGTCACATAATGGACAGTCATGAATCTCTAACTTTTCTTCAATGTTCATAATTTGCCTCTTTCCATTTTATCTTTTTGTTTTCCAAGCACATTATAACATTATTTCTTATAGATAAAAAGAGAAAATGTTCTTCTTTATGCAAATTATTTAATTCTTCAACACATTTGCAGTCATGGCAACGATTGGAATATTGGCCTTCTTGTTGTTCTTTAGAGTACGAATTTCTCTGGTTGTCATATAACCATCCATTTTAGGCATCTGAATATCCATGAAAATCAGATCATACCTGTCAGCATCCACTTCATTCATCCGTTCAACAGCATCTGTCGCATCAAACCTATTTATTACTATTCAGTGACCTGCGTTTCGATACCCCCCCTCACCAAATTTTATGTTTCTTATTGTCTTTTTTAAAACCTTCATCTCCACTGGTTTTGAAATATGTGCATCCATACCGGCAGCCAAAGAATGTTGTATATCCTCTGAGAATGCATTGGCGGTCATGGCAACGATTGGAATCGTCTTTGCCAGTTTATGTGTACTTCTGCGGATTGCTTTCGTTGCCTCATAGCCGTTCATGACAGGCATCTGCACATCCATTAAGATCATGTCATAATCCCCTGGAGCAGACTGTTCAAATGTATTAAGAAGTCTTTCTCCATTTTCACAGATAGTACACTCTGCCCCCTCAATCTTTAATAGTTCTATCAAAATTTCTGCATTCAGCTCATTATCTTCTGCACACAGGAATCGCATTCCTTTTAGGATATTTTCATCCAACTCCTCTTTTTCTGCCTGTGGCTCCAGAGAAACTGATCGGTTTTCTACAACTTTCAGATTCATAATAACTTCAAAACAACTTCCCTGCCCCAGTTCACTTTCTACTTCAATTGTTCCGCCCATCGACTCAACCAGATTTTTGGTGATAGCCATTCCAAGACCGGTTCCCTGTATCTTGTTTGTAAGAGAACCTTCTGCACGGGTAAACGCATCAAAAATCGTATCTTTGAAATCTGCCGACATTCCCATACCATTATCACAGACTAAGAAGCGATACTTTGCATAGGTGGAGGAATTTGACTCACATTCTTCTACTAAAAACTGAATTGTTCCACCCTTCTGTGTGTACTTCACTGCATTAGAAAGCAAGTTACTGAAAATCTGCATCAGATGCACCCGATCCCCATTCACCCACTCGTGCAAGATGTTTTCTTTTGTAAACTGAAGGGTCTGATTTCTTTCTTCTGCCTGTATCTTAAACATATGATCAATTTCCTGTATAAAATCCAGAATAGAAAAATCCGTGTATTTAAAAACAGTTTTCCCAGCTTCAATTTTGCTCATATCCAAAACATCATTAATAATTCCTAACAAAAGCTGTGATGATGTATCTATTTTATCTGCATACTCTGTTACTTTCGCCTTATCACCTGCATCATGTCTGATCAGTGACGTAATACCAATGATTGCATTCATAGGTGTACGAATATCATGCGACATATTCGACAGAAAATCTGTTTTCGCCTTATTTGCATTTTCGGCTGTCTGCAGAGCTTCTGTTGCAATATTCTTTGCCTTTTTCAGTTTTTTATTTGCCGCTTCCATTTCCTTCATTGCCTGTAATTGAAGCTCACTATTTCTTTTTTCACATTCTGCTTTTTGGTCTGCAATATTAAGTTTTGAAATACTGTAAAACAATCCGGCAAAGAGCAAAATGATAAAACTTCCCATCAGTATTGTTGTAAAAAGCACTGTTTTCTGGTAATTTCTCATCACATTATCAACAACACTTTTTTTCACAATACAGATCAACATGGAGTTGTTACTTTCTATAGGACAGTACCCCAGATAGAAAGGCTTATCTTTTCCAAGAAGCTCTACTCCCTGTTCTTTTTTATCCATCTTTTTTTGGAGCAAAGCAGCCTCTTTTTCTGTTATAGCCTTGTCTGCCTTTAAATGCTTCAACAATGAATAATTTCGAAAAAATTTATCTTCACTTTGGTTCGTATAGGTAATATTTTCTTCCTCATCTAACAGAAAGAGATATGCATTCTCATTATAGCTCTTCAGTTTTAACATGGAATCTAATTTTGAATGATCATACACGGTTCCAACTGCTGTATAAGCTTCCCCATTCATATGATATTCCTGACATGGAATTGCAACCAGATAACCTCCACTTTGTGTTTCTTCATAATTCCAGGCAACCAGCTTTGCAATATTATGGCCATTCCTTAAAGCCAGCAAAAGCTTACCTGGTATGTCAATCAGCATCTTCGTTCCATCTGCTGTCATTGCTTTTCCATTTTCCTGAAGAAATACTAGCCTGCTTCCAGCTTCTTTTTCCCATGCCTCAAAAAAGTTTTGATTTGCATCTGTTTCAGGCGATACTTCTTTCTCCTTAAGAATATAATCTTCAACTAAATGTAACTGGCTATAATATCCATTTACCTGAAGCTCATAGGTTTGCTGTATCTGTTCAACAACAGCTCCCATGCTGCTTTTTCCATTTTCATCAATATACCTGTTCATCCTGTTCAAAAGAAGCTTCATAAATAATATGCTTGAAAAAATGAGCAGGATTATAAGCATTGGTATTATAATTCTCTTTCTTTTTATTACCTTTTGTCTTATCTGCACTTTTATTTTTCAACCTCTATATAGTCTTCCGGTGCTGACGGCTGCTGCCCTTTTGACATAGCTGCAGCCCATGCACTTGATAACGTTGTATCCTTAAGTTGGGTAATCTCACATTCTGGATATAATTTTTTCAAAATGGACATAGTAATATCCGTAAGCAGAATGGAATACTTCTTCTCTTTATCTATTTTTTTCTCATTAACTGCTATGCTTTTTAATGAGAATCCATTTTCTTTATCTTTAACAATAATTTTCATACCAGATGCTATCGGTAATTCATATTTATTAGTTACATAAAAATCCGAATCAAAATCCGCAAGATAATTTCCCACAAGTTCATATACCTGTTTACCATTTATCTTTGCAAGGTATAATGGCGTATCCGAATTCTTTGCTGTCATTAGAGCAACACGATTACTGCTACATTCGCCTTCATAAATAGAAGAAGTGAAATAATAGTATGGTGCCAGAGCTAACTGTATATTATTCTCATTTCTAACCGTAGTTAGTATAGATGATGCCGCATCACGACCATTTTTATCATTCAGTGAAATAGAATACTCATGCTCAAAATTCACAGTCGTTTTTTCTCCTGTAGCTTTACTATTCATTACACTACACAAAGTATCATAAGCCTTTTCTTCATCCATTTCTCCTGACAGCAATCCATGAACAACTTTCAGGCTGGCTGCAAAAGACTTTTGAGCGGAATATCTGATATAAACAGAATTATCTTGAATTTCCTTTTCCAGTCCAGACACATCTTTCATCATTGTCGGAACATCAGTATTCAATGAGATCACACCACTTCCATCCGCAATCCGCTTTTGCCCTTCTTCTGAAATCATACAGTCCAGTACATCTAGTGCTATATCTAATTTCTCAGGATTTTTTTCTAAATCTTTGTTAAATGCAATGTTTAAGGACGGAGTCATATTTATAAAAGCCTCATCTGAAGTCTGTGAGAAAAAAGGAATACGGATCAATTCTGCATCCATCTGTTTCTGGAATTCCTGTATAAGTGCCGGATATCCATGAAACATTGCTGCTTTTCCCTCAAGAAATGTTTCTGTTGCAGTAGTAATATCAACGCTGATGTCATCTTTCGTAAAATGTGAGTCTTTTAAAAACGTACTGGTTTGTGAAAGGATACGTTTCCACAATGCAGCATCAAACTTTATATTATCTGCCGAACTTTCTGCTGAGCTTCTCCATTTGATTCCATCAAGACTTGTGAACTCACCAATTGCTCCTGCCTGAATCACTTCTTGAGTAGACCAGTCTTCTGCAAGATCAAGTATATAAGGTTTTATACCATTATCATAAAATTGCTGGCAAGCCTGTGCATATTCCTTATAATTTTTCGGAATCTTGATTCCATACTGATCAAACAATGTCTTGTTGGCAATGAGCGTCTGCGGGATTCCGCAGATAGGTAGCCACTGAATCTCATCTTCTGAATTTTTATAATACTGCAATGCATAGGAATAATACTTAGAGACAACATCATATGAACAAAAATCCATAAGATACGGCTGTAGATCCTGTGCATCTGCCCCCGAAAATCGACGTACCGTTATGATATCCGGCAGTTCCCCATGTTCTTCAAAATAGCTGTATAAATCGGTATCATTGTTACCGGTAATAAACTCGATATCCTGATCTGGAAACTGCTTCTGGATATATGGAGCAATATTTTTCATTAAACGATTTTCCCATAGATACACGGTAAGATGATTATCTTTTTGGGATACTTCTTTTTTAGACTGTCCACAGCCGGATAAAACAGTAGTTGTTAAAAATACACCTAACAGTACTGCTATCAGACATTGTTTTGCCTTTTCCATACTCGTATTTTCCTCATTCTTTCCTGATAAAATCATTAATTCAATAATTCCATCTCAGATTTTCATCTGATTTGCCGATTATCCTATTACAGCTTTTCAAATTATGCAAAAATATTGATGCTATTATCTCTCTCTCTACTTTTCCAGGATTTTTCCACACACTTAGGAATCAATTACAGCCAGTTTTTCAGGACATCATTCAGCTTATTCATATCCAGAGGTTTTGCGATATGTCCATTCATACCTGTATTTTTGGCAAGCTGTACGTCTTCTGCAAAAGCATTGGCAGTCATGGCAACAATAGGCAGTTTTCCCTTTGCACCCGGAAGACTCCTGATTGCCGCTGTTGCCTCATAACCATTCATAACAGGCATTTGGATATCCATAAAAATAAGATCTTACGAACCTTTCGGAGAAGCTTCCACTTTCTCAACTGCAATTTTCCCATTTTCTGCCGTTTCCACTTTTGTACCTGTCATCTGCAAAATTTCACCAGCAATTTCTCTGTTCAACTCATTATCCTCAACCAGCAGAATCCTTTTTCCCGTGTAGTCTGATTCTGACAGCTTCTCCAGATAATTTCTTGCTGTTTTTTCTTTTCTTCCTGAAGTAAACTGCCGCAGTGTAGCCGTCAGCCGGGAACGGAACAGCGGTTTTGCAATAAAAGCATCTATGCCCGCCGCCTTTGCTTCTTCTTCAATCTCGCTGAATTCATAAGATGTCAGTACAATGATGGTGATTTCTTTCCCTATCCGTTTCCGGATCTGTCTGGCTGTTTCTATGCCATCCATATCCGGCATCTTCCAGTCTAAAATAACAGCAAAGTAATCATCTTTCAACTCATGCCGTGCATAACAGCGCTCAACCGCTTCCCTGCCAGAGAGAACCCATTCACCCATAATACCGATTTCCTTCAGTGTGGCAACTGTACTTTCACAGCATGTCTTATCATCATCCACAACCAGAACCGGCAGATTCATCAGATCTCTGTCCTGTTCTTTTTCTTTTTCCTGAAGCTCCAGATAAATTGTTACTGTGATTTTAGTTCCCTTGTGCAAGGTACTGTCCACTTTAATAGTGCCATTCATCAGGTTCACAATATTTCTGCTGATTGCCATTCCCAGACCAGTTCC
>OLXW01000706.1_pt1 | contig 21702 bp, 16 predicted proteins | sample 1673551 | NCBI WGS metagenome assembly OLXW01 (sample SAMEA103958114, study PRJEB25191) | human gut metagenome | reverse complement strand
TCAGATCACAGCTTCAGCAGAGGGAATCACCATCTCCAATGAAGCCCCGGCATTGACTGCGCGCGATGTGCGCCATCTGAACCAAGGAGAATTATTATCCAGAGAAAAAATCAAAAACAGCGGCTATGGGATCCCGCTTTGCCACGAAATAGCCAAACTTCACGGATGGAAGCTGCAGTATACTTTGCAGCATCATAATCTGACAGCTCATATTCGATTTTCCTGAAAAACAGCTCAGTCACAGAACCTCTCCCGCCTCGATCCTCAAACCTCGTCTTTTTCCCTCCCGCCCCGCATACATTGAAAGGGGAAGGGAGGTTTTTTTGTGAAGAAAAAACGGAAGGTATGGGAGAAGATTTTATGCACGGCTGCTGCGGTCGCGGTGCTGGCAGGCGGGGGATTTTTGGGAGTGGAGAAATTTCATCCGCAGAAGCGGTCTTTGCAGATCATAGACGGGCAGGCGCAGCAGACTTCTGCAAAGGCTGGTGCCGAAGGCTCGCAAAAAGCGTCCACCGAAGGCGGCATGAAAATCGATGCGAAAGCCGCTGTGCTCATCGACGGAAACAGCGGACGGGTACTCTTTGCACAAAACGCGAAAAAACACCTACCGCCAGCATCGGTCACCAAAGTGATGACGCTGCTTTTATTGCTGGATGCCTGCGACAAGGGAAAGATCGCCACGGACGACAAGGTGACCATCTCAGAGAACGCAGCCTCCATGGGCGGAAGCCAGATGTACCTGGAGCCAGGGGAGCAGCACACGGTGGAGGAACTGTTAAAAGGCGTGATCATGGCCAGCGCCAACGATGGAGCTGTGGCCTTAGCGGAGCATCTGTCGGGCAGCGTAGAGGAGTTCGTGGACGATATGAACGCCAAGGCGGCTGAAATGGGCTTGAAAAACAGCCATTTTGTCAACACCAACGGGCTTCCTGTGGCAAAACATTATTCTTGTGCATATGATATAGGGATGATATGCCGGCAGCTGATGACTTACGAATTCGCCCGCGACTGGTTCACCGCATGGCAGGAGGATATCAAGGTGGGACTGCCGGGGAAGGAAAAGAACTTTACCCTGACCAACACCAACAAGATGATCCGGACATATAAGGGAGCCATCGGCGGCAAGACCGGATTCACCCAGGATGCAGGCTACTGCCTGGCGGAAGCGGCTCAGCGTGATTCTACCAGAATGATCGCAGTCGTACTCGGCTGCAAAGACAGCAAGGTACGGTTCGCAGAGACGGCCAGACTCCTCGACCACGGCTTTGCATCGTATGAAACGGTACCTGTAGCGAAAAAAAGCCAGAAGCTGCGGACTATCACCCTGCCAAAATCCGATCAGCAGGAAGTAGCGGCCGTACCGGAAGAGACTATCGCGGCGACAGTAAAAAAAGGAAAAAAAGCGAACATCACTAAAAAAATCTCCATCGATAAATCGGTGGCGTGCCCGGTGAAAAAAGGCGAGAAAGTAGGGATGATCCACATCTATGACGGGAAAAAGAAAATCGCATCCTATCCGCTGGTGTCCGACCGAGATGCTAAAAAAGCCGGATTCATGACCCTTTACATACGCATGATAAAGAATCTCGTATGAATCCAGGAGGGGAGGAATCCCTGTGAGCGGTAACTATTATTACTTGTTTTTTGCCGGATACTATGCGACGGAGCGAGCGGCGGATGTTCTGCAGCAGTACGGTATTCCTGCGCGGGTCGTCAAGTCACCGGTGATACTGCAAAGCGGATGCAGCTTCGCGGTTTTGTTAGATCCTGCCGATGGGGAGTCGGCTGCAAAGGTGCTGGCGCAAAAAGGTTTGCCGATCGTACACTCGATGGTGAAACAATATAGATAATTTTTGTTTTTTTGTAAAATCAGCATATTAATTATGCTGATTTTATTTATACATAAAACACTATAAACATTGACATTTCAACGTTTATGCGGTATAATAAGACATAAATTTCGACTAAAATTCACATTATTTATTATAGAAAAACAGGGTAAACAAGGAGAGAATTATGTCAACTATTAAAAATGCACAGATTTTCAGGATCTTTACGATCATACTGGCTGTAATAATGTTTTCCGCGGCGTTTACGGTACTTTCTCTGCAGCGTGACGGTTATGCTTATGGAACGGGTGAAACCGGTCAGATCACTGCAAGTTCGCTGTATGTACGCTCTGGTCCAGGCACCAATTATTCGAAGATCGGCAGCATGAAAAAAGGAAAAACCTTCACTGTTGCCGGAACAGGAAAAGATCGGTCCGGGGTGACGTGGTACAAGCTGAGATATGGTTCGAAGAACGGTTACGTTTCCTCGAAATACGTTTACATAAAACAGCCTTCTGTAACCGCAGTCTCCGGCACGAAAGGGACTATCAATACGAAAAAAGACCCTTTGACTGTTCGCAGCGGCCCAGGATCTTCCTATAGCAGACTGGGATCTTTAGCAAAAGGAAAGACCTTTGACATCACCGGCAAGGCAACCGACGGCAGTGGGGTGATATGGTACCGTCTGACTTACAACGGTAAGACCGGATACGTTTCTTCTTCTTATGTGAGGACAAGTTCTACCGGTTCTTCAAGTTCAGAAAGTACGACTGTGACACCGACTACCAATTTAAAAGGGACCGTAAATACAAAGTCAGACCCTCTGACGGTCCGTAGTGGTGCAGGTGCTACATACAGCAGGCTGGGAACGCTGGCCAAGGGCAAAACATTCGATATTACAGGACAGGCTTCTGACAGCAAAGGCGTGGTCTGGTATCAGCTGAACTATAACGGCAAGAAGGGTTTCGTTTCTTCTCAGTATGTGAAGGCGACTGACGGATCTTCCAATAATAGCGGCACCACAGATCCCGGACAAGATTCTAATGAAATCACATTCCAGGTCGGCACGGTGACGACTTCCAGCAGTCCATTAAATGTACGCAGCGGTGCAGGTTCCTCTTACAGCAAGCTGGGAACGCTAGCCAAGGGCGCGACAGTCCTTGTAACAGGATCTGTCAATGATAAAAACGGTAAAGCCTGGTACAAGTACCAGTTCACGTCTTCGAAGGACGGCTATATCTGCTCTGATTATGTAAAACTTCAGACGGTGACGTCTGACAGCAACTTCGAAAGCTATATGACGGCACAAGGCTTCCCGGAATCCTATAAATCCGGGCTTCGTGTTCTTCATGCGATGCATCCGAACTGGACATTCAAGGCACTGAAACTCAACATCAGCTGGAACGACGCGCTAGCGAAGGAAACGGCTGAGCCGCATACGAATCTGGTGAGTCCGTCTTCTCCGGTCCGCTATCGCTCCACTGAAGCCGGAGCATATAACGCTTCCACAAAGACGTGGTCAAGGGCAGATGGCGGCTGGTATCCGGCAAGCAAGAAGGTCGTCGCATATTATATGGATCCTAGAAACTTTTTGAATGATACAGGCGTTTATCAGTTCATGACTCACAGCTATGACGGTAGCAATCAGAATGCCAATACGGTAGCGGCAGTAGTGAAGGGAACCTTTATGGAGACGAGAAAACCGGGCGGTGGTTACAGCAATTACGCTTCTCTTATCAATGCGGTAGGAAAGGCATCCAATGTCAATCCGAACGTCCTGGCAGCAATGATCGTGCAGGAGCAGGGCAGCAAGGGGACGAGCTCTCTGATTTCCGGTACAGTCAGTGGTTATAAAGGATATTACAATTTCTTTAATGTAAATGCCTACGAAACGTCGTCACGCGACAAGATCACCAATGGTCTGATCTATGCCAAGAACCATGGATGGAACAGCGTATACAGCTCTATCAAAGGCGGTGCGGATTTCTACTACAGAGATTACGTATCCAAAAAGCAGAATACATATTATCTGAAGAAGTTCAACGTAAATAACGGTTTATCCACCGTTGCGACCCATCAGTACATGACGAATGTGCAGGGTGCGGCCGGAGAAGGGACTCTGGTTCGCAAAGCATTCGGCAGCGATTCAAGTTCAGCGGTTACTTTCGAAATTCCAGTATATAATTCCATGCCTTCTTCGATCTGTCCGCTGCCGTAAACAGGCAGCCGGCAGTAAGGGCTGGAAGCAGCAGAAAGAGGGGATTTTATGACTTACAGTGAGAAAAAAGATCAGTTTCATGACAGGGTTTTGCGAAGGATCATCGTGTTTCTCGTGGTGGCAGCCTTCGCAGTGCCGCTTCTGACGCCTCGCGTTTTTGCAGCGTCCACCGTCTCTATTTCCGGAGGCGATCAGGTGAAGGGTGGCGAAACGTTTACAGTAACAGTCACCTACAGTGGCGCTCAGATCGGAAGTGTAAACGGAAGCATGACCTATGATACGAACAAGCTGAATTATTTATCCGGTGGCAGCAGCAGCGGCAATACGGGATACATCCAGATGAAGGAGATCGGCAGCGGTTCCATTTCTTTTCAGATCAAATTTCAGGCGGTAGGTGACGGCAGCACTACACTTAAAGTCGATACGACGGAAATGTACGATGTGAACGATAACGCATTGGACACCCCGTCAGCAACGAAAACCGTCAAGGTGATCGGCAGTGCAGATTCAGACGATGTGATACAGGCGACTCAGGCAGAGACCCAGGAAGCGACTGCAATCAACGAAACTATGGAATCCGGTGTGGATGAAAAAGGCGATGAAGGTGAGATGACAGGCGGATATCTTCTTCTGATCATTTCTGCAGCTGTGCTGGCAGTTATTATCGCTGTGATCGCAGCAGTCCTTATAAAGAAGTGCGGCGGCAAAGGAAAAGGGCCGAAAGGTCCGAAAGGTCCAAACGGCCCTGAAGATCTGGGCGGATCAGGAAGCTTGCACAGCTCCGAGATCGCTGCAAAGGCGGCGCAGGCTGCAGAAGAGCATCGGAGAGCCAGTACAGATACGATGGTTCTGGAACCGGATGCAGAGCCGGTAAGCCGTAACACGAGAATGTTCCACAAGGGAGACTTCGAGCAGGAAACTGCAAAATGGGAAGACCAGGAAGACCGCTGGCCTGATGATGATAGATGGTAAAAGCAGTACTATTTTAAGTTTTCCGGATTGAGGCAGGCAAGCTCCGGCAGAGTGAAGATCCCGTCTTTGCGGATCAGCACATCGTCGAAGTAAATCTCTCCACCGCCGTATTCGGCTCGCTGTATCATGACCAGATCCCAGTGTACTGCCGATTTGTTTCCATTAGGTGCATCTTCGTAGGAAGCTCCCGGCGTCAGGTGGAAGCTGCCGCATATTTTTTCATCGAATAGCGTGTCCTTCATCGGTTCGAGAATATATGGATTGACTCCAATGGCGAATTCGCCGAAGTATCGAGCACCTTCATCGGTATCCAGCAGATGGTTGATGCGGTCGTTATCGTTGGATGTGGCTTTGATGATCTTGCCGTTTTCGATCTCAAAAACGATATTCTCATAGGTGAAGCCCTGTTCTTCTGACGGTGTATTGTATGAGATGATCCCGTTCATAGAGTCTTTTACCGGGGCGGTGTAGACTTCGCCGTCCGGGATATTGCATTCGCCGGCACATTTGATAGCCGGGATATCTTTGATGGAGAAGGTCAGATCGGTACCAGGTCCTTTGATGTGTACTTTATCCGTCCGTTCCATCAGAGCAGCAAGCGCATCCATGGCACGATCCATTTTGCTGTAATCCAGAGTGCAGACGTCAAAATAAAAGTCTTCGAAGGCTTCAAGGCTGGTGTTTGCCAGCTGCGCCATGGAGTTGTTCGGATAGCGAAGCACGACCCATTTTGTTTCATTGACGCGATAGTCGAGAGTCGGGCTGGTAAGCCGGTAGTACATGTTCAGCTTGTCGGATGGAACATCGGAAAGTTCTGCTGTATTGCCACCTGCACGAATGGCGATGTAGGCCTGCATGCCTTTCATCTTTTGCAGACTGCATTCGTTCATAAATGTGATCTGCTCTTCACTGCAGGAGAGCAGAAGTTCGCGTGTCACTGCACTGTCACGGATGTCCACGTAAGGCAGACCGCCCTTTGCATAAATCTTCTTGATCAGCTGACGCACCAGATCTTTGCAGCAGTCCCCTTCATAATCTATGAGTACTTTATCGCCGGTCTGCACACGGCAGGAATAATCGACCAGTAGATCGGCCAGTTTCACGATTCTTGGATCCATATGTCATAACCTCCTGAAATATATCTGAAAATTTATATCTTTTCTGTAGCATATTATACCCTGAATGTGGTATTTTTAAAAGGGTAACTATTTTTGGAGGCATCTATGAAGCACGTTTTTATTATGAATCCGGAATCGGGCAAGGTGAGGAGCCGAAGAAAGATCGTGACGGCGATCGAGCAGGCGGCTTGCCAGCTTGGTGCTGATTATGAAATATATTTTACGAAAGGACAGGGCGACGGCGGTGCGTATGCACATGCGCTTTGTGAGAAGTACTGCAAAAGTTTCGAAAGGGCTGGAGCGGATGCAAAACGCTCCGGTGATCTTGACAGAGCATCAGAGACTGCCCGGCTGCGGATCTATGGCTGCGGCGGTGATGGTACCATCAACGAGATGGTCAATGGCTGCTTTGGATATGAAGGTGTGGAAATCGGTGCGATCCCTATGGGTACCGGCAATGATTACATAAGAAACTACGGCAAAGCCGCTGATTTCAGGGATATCAGGCGGCAGATGCGCGGCCGGTCGGTCAGCAGCGATCTGATTCATTTTCACGCGGTTTACGATAATAATATTACGGAAAGTTACTGTGCCAACATGTTCAACATAGGATTTGACTGCAATGTGGTGGATCTGACTTCACGGGTCAAGCGGTGGCCACTGGTGGGAGGCTCGCTGGCTTATCTCGTTTCTGTTTTTTTGATTCTGATCCGAAAAAAAGGCGCAGATCTTCGGATCGAATACAATGATGGCAGGGTGCTGGATGGGAAGATCCTGCTGATCGCTATCGCGAACGGCTGTTACTGTGGAGGCGGCGTCAAAGGCGTTCCGTACTGTAGACTGGATGACGGGCTTATGGATGTCAGCGTAGTCAGAGATATTTCACGCATGTGCTTTCTCACGCTGTTTCCAAGTTATGCAAAGGGAACACATATGCAAAAGCACAAGATTCAGGCAAGAGAAATCATTCAGTACAGCAAGGAAAAGGTCTTGAAGATCACTGCGAACGGAGAAAGCCTGCGGCTTTGCACGGATGGAGAGATAACGACCCAGAAGACGGTGGAGTTTTCCGTCGTGCCGGACGGTTTCAGGTTTATTGTGCCGGAGGGACTGTAGAGGAAAGGGGTTTCCAAAGTTATGGAGATAATGGAGATAATTGTTGCAACCCGCATGATTTTCATGTATACTTATTACTGTTCGCTGAACAAAACAGCGGCATAAACAAATTCAAAACACCTTTGGAGAGTTGTCAGAGTGGTCGATCGTGCAGCACTCGAAATGCTGTGTCCTTAACCGGACCCAGGGTTCGAATCCCTGACTCTCCGCCAAAATAAAATAGTACCTGCCGGGTACTATTTTATTTTAAGAAAATTGCAGATCACGAAGCATTCTATATAGATCTCTGACTGATTCTCCGACAAAAGAATCGATGCCTATTAAGCCTTATATTAATCTTCTGTATATGATATACTAAGACTGTGGCGGTCAATGAATAATTAGGATTTGGAGGGGTGATATGGCACTTGAAAATAAATTAGGGCTTACAAGTTCGGCAGACCTTGCACGTGCAGAAGAGCGCATCAGCAAGAAAAAAGCTCTTGAACTTTTTGAAACTGGTATGCTCGATAAGCTCGAAGCAGGGACCTTTTCTGCTCTCAAAGCAATTCATAAGTATCTTTTTGATGAAATCTACGATTTTGCCGGAGAACTGAGAACCGTAAATATTTCTAAGGGAAACTTCCGTTTTGCTCCTTTGATGTATCTCGAAGTAGCTCTTGCTAACATTGATAAAATGCCGCAGTCTACTTTTGACGAGATCGTTGAGAAGTATGTGGAAATGAATATTGCTCACCCTTTCAGAGAAGGAAATGGGCGCAGCACTCGTATTTGGCTCGACCTCATTTTTAAAACCGAACTGCATAAAATCGTTGATTGGAGCAAGGTCGACAAGGAAAATTATCTTCTCGCAATGGAGCGAAGTCCTATAAAGGATATTGAAATCAAATACCTTTTGAAAAACGCACTTACCGATGAAATCAACAGCCGTGAAGTCTATATGAAGGGCATCGATCACAGCTATTATTACGAGGGCTATATAACTTATAAGACGGAAGAGCTTTAAACGGATAACGAAGCAGGGGCGGTTCTGCGTTTCCTGGAATACCGGAGCTTTCAGGATCTGAATGTCTGAAAAATCAAAAAATATAGTTTTGCCTGTTTCCTTTTGCAGAGAAAACAGGTATAATAAAATTATAGATAAAAATCATCCAGTATAGGGGGGTACAAAACATGACGACTAATGTTACGAACACGATTATCAATATAGGTGCTAACGATCATGATGTGGATCTTTTCGAAGGTCAGTATATCGTTCCCAATGGCATGGCGTACAATTCATATGCGATCATTGATGACAAGATCGCCATCATGGATACGATTGACAAGAAGAAAACCGAGGAATGGCTTGCAAACATAGATGCCGTCCTGAGCGGCAGAAAGCATGATTATCTTGCTGTTCCGCCGGCCATGTTCACATCCAGGCAGGGAAGTTACAATTCGACCGGAGGCAGGAAGCCGGACTATCTCATCATCCAGCACATGGAGCCGGATCACTCGGCATCCATCAAGGCGTTCCTGGAAAAATACGGTGACGTCACAGTTGTCGGCAACAAGAAGACCTTCAAGATGATCCGCCAGTTTTTCCCGGGGATGGATCTAAAAAACACTTTGGAGGTAGAAAACGGAGATACTCTGGACCTTGGAAACCATCAGCTTACGTTTGTGTTCGCGCCGATGGTACACTGGCCGGAAGTAATGATGACGTATGAATCTTCGGAGAAGATCCTCTTTGCAGCTGACGGATTCGGCAAGTTCGGCGCCCTTGACGCAGAGGAAGACTGGGCCTGCGAAGCCAGAAGATACTACATCGGTATCGTAGGCAAATACGGAGCCCAGGTGCAAAGTATACTCAAAAAAGCTGCAGGTCTGGATATCGAGAAGATCTGTCCGCTTCACGGACCTGTTCTGACAGAAAATCTGGGATATTACATCAATCTGTACGATACATGGTCCAGCTATGAACCTGAAACCGATGGTGTATGCATTTGCTATACATCGGTATATGGCAACACGAAGAAAGCCGTAGAGCTTCTGGTATCAGAGCTTGAACGTAAAGGTGTGCCTGTGGGAGCGGTCAACGATCTTGCAAGATGCGATATGGCAGAAGCGGTCGAAGATGCTTTCCGATACGACAAGCTGGTACTGGCTACCACGACGTATAATTCCGAGATATTCCCGTTCATGCGCTATTTTATCGATCAGCTGAAGGAAAGAAATTTCCAGAAAAGAACAGTAGCATTTATCGAAAATGGATCCTGGGCGCCTGTTGCCAACAAGATCATGAAGGCTGATTTCGAAGACATGAAGCATATGACCATAGCGAAGAACAACGTGACGATCCTGTCTGCTCTCAATGAGGAAAGCACGGCGCAGATAGATGCACTGGCCGACGAACTGTCAAAGGGATATCTGCCGGTGAGCGCGAAGACGCAGGCGGAACTGGATCCGACCGCACTTTTCAAGATCGGATATGGTCTTTATGTCGTTACGTGTAATGACGGAAAAAAGGACAATGGTCTCATAGTCAACACGGTAACACAGGTGAGTGATAATCCTAACAGGATCGCAGTGAACGTGAACAAAGCTAATTATTCCTGCGAAGTCATAAAAAATACGGGCAGACTGAATGTTTCTGTGCTTTCGGAAGACGCCACGTTCAAGATCTTTGAACACTTCGGATTCCAGTCAGGTAAAAATGTGGATAAATTTGCCGGCTACGAGCATCAGGCAAAAGCGGTCAACGGACTGCCGTATCTGACAAAGCATGCCAATGCATATATTTCCGGAAACGTAACGGGAATGGTGGATCTGGGAACTCATATCATGTTCATCTGCGAAGTGACGGAGAGCGTCAAGCTTTCTGATATCGAAACGATGACATACACGTACTATCAGAACAATGTGAAGCCAAAACCGGAAACCGATAAAAAAGGCTGGGTATGTGATATCTGCGGATATATATACGAAGGCGAGGATCTGCCGGAAGACTTTATCTGTCCGCTCTGTAAACATGGCGCAGCAGATTTCTCGAAGCTCGAATAAGGCTTTTGTAGAGGACTATTGGAATCGCTGGATTCTTTTAGAATATATAATTACAGCCGATATTCTGCAAAGGAGGAACCTATGGAACCGAGAAAAAAATCGTTTTTTGTGTGCGTACTGAATATGCATGGAGTGCCGCTTCCTCAAAGCTGCTCTTTTGCGAAGGCGGAATCTATGGTAGCGAAAGGCGAGGCCGTCTGGGTTGAAACGGAATCCAAGCCGACGATCCAGTTGACGAAACCATGGAGCCCGAAAGGAATGTTTTATCGCTAGAAAGAAAATCATATGCAAACCATCGATCAGGCACTTGCCAAACTGCAAACGTCCCGGTTCCGTGCCAAATTCCATTTGACACAGAAGGATCGGGACTATATTACAGAAAAAGGTATGGACACCATTCGCAGCCATGCCGAGAATTTTATTGCAACGCGGCTTGCACCGGCAGAGATCCCTAACGACGGGAAGCAGACTCCAATGCGAGGTCATCCGGTATTTCTCGCACAGCACGCATGTGCCTGCTGCTGCCGGGGATGTCTGGAAAAATGGTACAGAGTTCCCAAGGGCAGGGAGCTCACCGAAGATCAGCAGCGCAGGATCGTCAATCTTTTGATGGCTTGGATCTGCCGGGAATACGAAAAAACAGGAGGATTTTATGTGAAAGAAAAAGACAGGCGCTATGCCGACTTCGGCGCCGAAACAGAAAAAGAAGATGGTGATCGACATGACTAAAGTGGAGCTTGCGAAAGCGTACCAGGCACCAGGATTTCGGACTGGAAAACACATAACGGCGAAGGATCGGCCGCGGAAGAAGGACTGGAAGCGGGAATATGAAAAAGAAAAAGGATCGGGGAGATTTTCTGGCGGCAGCAGCAAAGGCGGCAGCAGCGATGATCGAACCGGTTCTTTTTTTATAGGACAGCAGAGTGCGTGATGCATGTGACCGGATCACAATACCGGGCCGGAATAAGTTTTTCAATAAAATTTCCAGAAAAATCCTTGAAAAGAATACAGGAAACCGATAAAATAAATATGTATAGGCGAGGCTGCATATCCCTCGCCAGTATGCCACTAAATGATTTTATATGATTAGAAAAGAGGGAAGACAATGTTTACAAAACTGACTGAACAGTTAAAAGCAAACCCGAAGACGATTGTTTTCACAGAAGGTACTGATCCGCGGATCCAGGATGCTGCAGCAAAGCTGACTGCAGAAGGCATTCTGAACGTAATCCTGCTGGGCAACCCGGACGCAGTAAAGCTGACTGCTGCCGATGCGAAATATGACATCAGCAAATGTGAAATCATCGATCCGGCACGTTATGCAGATAAGGACGCAATGGTAGAGAAAATGGTGGAACTGAGAAAGGGCAAGATGACGGAAGAACAGGTTCGTGACGCACTTTCCAAGGGCAACTACTTCGGCACTATGCTGGTAAAGATGGGCAAGGCTGACTGCCTGCTGGGCGGAGCTACTTATTCTACAGCAGATACGGTTCGTCCGGCTCTGCAGCTGATCAAGACCAAGCCTGGCAACAACATCGTAAGCTCCTGCTTCATCATGGTAAAGGATGATCAGAAGCTGGCTATGGGTGACTGTGCGATCAACATCGCACCAAACGAAGACGAACTGGTAGAGATCGCTGTTGAAACTGCTAAAACTGCCAAGGTTTTCGGAATCGATCCTAAGGTTGCAATGCTGTCCTACTCCACTTACGGATCCGGCAAGGGCGATATGGTTACTCTGGTTGCCAATGCTACCAAGAAAATCAAGGAAGCTGCTCCGGACCTGGCTGTTGACGGCGAGCTTCAGTTCGACGCTGCTGTTGCACCGGAAGTTGCTAAAGTTAAGTGTGCAGGCTCTCCGGTTGCCGGACAGGCGAACACATTCATCTTCCCTGATATCAATGCCGGCAACACCGGCTATAAGATCGCTGCTCGTCTGGGCGGATACGAAGCGATCGGTCCGGTTCTGCAGGGTCTGAACGCTCCGATCAACGACCTTTCCCGCGGATGCAACGCTGAGGAAGTTTACAAGATGGCACTGGTAACAGCTGCTTTAAGCTAAGCCGATCCAGAATAAAGAAGATACAAAAACCGATCCCGCAGGATCGGTTTTTTTTATTGTAGAGAGAAAACCCCGCGTTTGATGCGGGGATCCTTTTTGATCTGCAAAGAGTTTGGCTGAGGGTTGCTGCCAGTCAGCTATCGGCTGTCCGGAATCGTTTCTTGTGATCGTTTTAGGGGATCGAAAACAGAAAAAATACCGCAAATGGTATTACAGCTAGCCCGAAAAGATAGTTTGCGGCTAGGGACATTGTAATGTGATTGCCAGAATACCACGATCACAAATTATATTACGTAATAGGATAGTTCAAGGACAGGATTCCTGCTTATTATGGTGCTGGAATGACATTGAAGTTAGTAAACCACAGTGAAAGGCAATTTATTAGAAAATAAAATATCCCGGTTACAAAACGCAGCCTCGATTGCGTTATTTTTCATGAACCACGAAAGCTTGCCTGACCGAAACTGTCCGGAGGAGCCTTTGCAGGAGGAATCAGGGTATTTTATCCGTTCTAAGAGAAGTGAGGTCGGCATGCAAAGAGGAGTGAGGTCGGCATGTAAAAAGGAGTGAGGCTGGCATGTAAACCGGTGAGATGGTATACTGTAACCACGAAAGGAGCGCCGAGACGTCGGCGTGAAGGAAGATCGAGCATGAAACTGATCCATTTATCGGACCTGCATCTTGGCAAGCGGGTCAACGAGTTTTCCATGATGGAAGACCAGAAGTACATATTGAAGCAGATCCTGCAGCGGATCGATGAGGAACAGCCGGATGGAGTGATACTGGCCGGGGATATCTATGACAAACCGGTGCCGCCTGCAGAGGCGGTGGAACTGTTTGACGAGTTTCTGGTCGATCTGTCGCGGCGGGGATTGCAGACCTTTATTATCAGCGGCAACCACGATTCGGCAGAGCGGCTGGCATTCGGCGGGCGGCTCATGGAAGGCAGCGGGATACATTTTGCACCGGTATTTGATGCAAAGGTCGCTCCGCTCCATTTAGAAGATGAGTTGGGCACGGTGGACGTGTTCCTGCTGCCGTTTGTCAAGCCGGCACACGTCCGGCGTTTTTTTGAGGCGGAGGCGGCTGCGCCGCGATCGGGATCCGTCCCGGAAACTGTATTGGCAGCTGCCCCCGAAATAAAAACCTATACCGATGCTATCCGTGCAGCGATCACCTGCATGGACATCGATCCGAGCCACAGAAATGTGTTAGTGACTCACCAGTTTGTCACAGGCGCAGTAAGATCTGACTCGGAAGAGACTTCCTTGAGTGTCGGCGGCACGGATAACGTGGATGCCGCCGTCTTTTCAGACTTCGATTATGTAGCTTTAGGGCATATCCACCGGCCGCAGAACATGGGCGGTGGCAGCCTGGTACCAGAAGCGGGTGACGGTTCGGATCAGAGTTTATCGACTGCGGGACTTCCTCTGATCCGCTACTGCGGGACCCCGCTGAAATACTCTTTTTCTGAGGCGAATCACGAAAAATCCATCACAGTAGTGGAACTGGGAGAAAAGGGTAAGACAGACATCCGAACGATCCCGCTGAAACCTCTGAGAGATATGGTTGAACTCCGAGGAACCTACGAAGAACTGACTGCGAAAAACTTCTACGAAAACACATCGTATCCCGCTGATTATGTCCATATCACGCTGACTGATGAGGAAGATATCCCGGAAGCAATGGGCAGACTGCGGGTCATCTATCCGTACCTGATGAAGCTGGACTACGACAACCGGAGAACCCGGACCAGCAATGAGATCCAGGGAGCATCCACTATGGAAGATAAGACACCGGGTCAGCTTTTTGCAGAATTCTATGAGCTGCAGAACAATGCGCCATTAACGGATGAACAGGAACAGTTCCTGACAGAACTTATCGGGAGCATATGGAGAAAGGAGGGATCACGTTGAGGCCGTTGAAACTTATCATGTCCGCTTTCGGCCCTTATGCAGGGAGCACCGAAGTGGATTTTACCAGCCTGGGAGACCGAGGGCTGTACCTGATCACAGGAGATACCGGTGCCGGAAAAACGACCATATTTGATGCGATCACTTTCGCACTTTACGGAGAAGCCAGTGGTGAGATCCGGGAAGCTTCCATGCTCCGGTCGAAATACGCCGATGTGAAAACACCGACATTCGTGGAGCTGACCTTTACTCTTGGCGAGAAAGAATACCGTATCCGGAGAAATCCCGAGTACAACCGTCCAAAAGCCCGCGGTGAGGGATTTACGCTGCAGAAATCCGATGCGGAACTGACTCTTCCAGACGGTAAAATCATCACAAGACAAAAGGATGTAAACCAGCAGATCGTCGAGATCCTGGGCATCGACCGCAGCCAGTTCACACGGATCGCCATGATCGCCCAGGGCGATTTTCGCAAGCTGCTCTTTGCCAGCACGGAAGAGCGAAAAAAGATCTTTCAGAAGCTGTTTCACACTCATCTCTATCAGAGCCTGCAGGAGGAACTGAAACGGATCTCCGCTCAGATGCGAAAGGAATTCGAGAAAGCTTCGGCAAGTCTGGATCAGTATGCAGAAGGAATCCTCTGCGGGGAGGAGGATCCACTCTTTGACATGGTCTTACAGGCACGGGAGCACCAGATCCCTGTGGCAAAAATCGCAGAGCTTTTAAAACAATTGATCGATTCTGACAGAATGTCAGAAAGTGGCTTGGAGCGGCAGGAAAAGGATCTTTCTGAAAAGATCTCATCGTCAGACAAAACGCTGACGGTGGCTGCCGAACAGAAGAAACAGAAGGCGTCTTTAGCATCTGCGAGGACGCAGCAACAGCATGAAATCGACAGGGCATCTGCATGTCAGGAAGCTCTTAAAAAGGCGAAGCTGCAGCAGCCGAAAATCGAAGAGCTGACTCAGAAGGCGGCGGATTTAAAAGCTCAGATCCTGGAGTACGAACGACTGGATGAATTGATCAGCGAAGTTACAGAGGTAAGCCGAAAAACGTCGGATAATCAACGGGATCTCAAACATAAAAGCGAGAAACTGAAATCGCTGCAAATCACCCTTCAGGCACAGAAACAGGAACTGGGATCCCTGCAGGATGCAGGCGAACAGGAAGCGAAGCTGACGGCACAGAGGAATAAAATGCAGCAGCGAGTCGAGGATCTGGACGGACTGCAGATGGAGCTTGCCTATCTGCATCAGATAGATAAAAAGCTGAGCAAGGCACAGCAGGAGTACCGTGCGATGCAGGAGACTGCGGAAAAATCGCAGGCTTCCTATGATCACATGCGAAAGGCATACCTGGACGAACAGGCGGGGATCCTGGCACAGGATCTTATAGATGGTCAGGCGTGTCCGGTCTGTGGTGCGACGCATCACCCTCATCCTGCGAACATTTCAACAGAAGCACCGACCAAGGAACAACTGGAACAAGCTGAAGAACTGGCGGATCAGTCTGCAAAGGAAGCTGGCGATGCCAGCCGAAAAGCCGGAGAACTTCGCGGTCGCTTAGAGGGGCAGGAACAGTTGGTAATGAAAATGGCTTCTGAATTGCTGGGAGATGGTTGCTATGATTCCATGGATACAGGGCTTGCAGTCGGCAATGATTTCAAAAAAATCGCCGGAAGCGGCACAGATGCCGCTTCCGACTTCTCAAATATCAAGGAAATGCTGGAAGTGCGGCAGCAGGAGACGAAAGCCGCGCTGGAAGCTTTGCAGGAAGAACTGAAGGAAACGGCGAAGCGGAGAAAACGGCGAGATGAATTGGGCCTGCAGATCCCGGAGACGGAAACAAAAATCGGACAGACGGAGGCTGCTTTGCAGGAATTAAAAGCGGCGGGAGCCTCTTTGACCGCACGGCAGGAAGCAGCCGAAAAACAGCGCGATGTTTTGCAGGAAAAACTGGCATATCCGGATAAGTCCGAGGCTGAGGCCGCGATCCGAAACCTTGTAAAGGAACAGAAGGCGCTGGCCGATGATATTGCCGGGGCGGAGGAGGCTTGCCACGAGAGCGAGAAAACTCTGGCGGCGTTGGAGGCAACGATCGCCGAGGCGCAAAGACAGCTGGCGGAGCACGATGATGTCGACTTTGAGTCAGAGGAAAAGCGGCGCAAATCACTGGCGGATGAGATGCAGGTGATTTCAAGCCGGCGGCAGGAGATCCATGCGCGAGTGGCGGCGAACCAGACGACTTTGGAGAAGATCCAGGAGCGACAGGCACAGCTGGAAGAGGTTGAGACCAGGTGGCGGTGGATCAAGGCACTGGCGGATACGGCAGGTGGCACGCTTGCTGGCAAGGAAAAGATCATGCTGGAAACTTATGTGCAGATGGCGTATTTTGACAGGATCATCGCGCGGGCCAATGTTCGGTTTCTCGTCATGAGCGGCGGTCAGTATGAGCTGAAACGTCGGCGGGAAGCTGAAAACAACCGGAGCCAGAGCGGGCTGGAGCTGGATGTAGTGGATCATTACAACGGCAGTCAGCGAAGCGTGAAAACTTTATCGGGAGGCGAGTCGTTCAAGGCATCGCTGTCTTTGGCGCTGGGGCTTTCGGACGAGATCCAGGCTAGTGCGGGAGGCATCCGCCTCGACACCATGTTTGTGGACGAAGGGTTTGGCTCTTTAGATGAGGAATCGCTGCAGCAGGCGATGGAATCTCTGGCGGGTCTGGCCGACGGCAACCGGCTTGTCGGCATCATCTCCCACGTGCCGGAGCTGAAACAGCGGATCGAGAAACAGATCTTGGTGCGCAAAGACCGCAGCGGCGGCAGTTTTGTGGAAGTGCGGGGAGAGTAGGAAGCTGCTTTGGACAGGCGCAGGGATGCTGGATCATTGGAGTGCCAGGCGATGCGTGCATGGGCACTTGTGTGGCAGGAAATACGTGTAGGGGTGCGAGGAATATTTTTCCAATGTGCAGATTTCCGCTTAATTGCAGTCAAAAACAGAATTTCGTTTTGGTTGCCAGTTGTGATGACACTCCAAATGCTTAGAATGCCTGTATAGGGCGTATAATTATATGATATTCGTAATTATTATACATAACTATCTCGAAAACCATTCGTCAGAAACCAATTATTGTAAAGAATACCTTCCTGAGATACCCTTCAGGAATCCTGATCTGCAACAGACGTCAAACAACCTGATTTCTGTTGCAGATTTTTCTGTTTTTGACTCGAAAAAATCCATCAAAAATAGAAAATCGTGCCGGGTAACCAAGCTATAAACCCTCAACCAGACGATTCACATGTAATTGATAAATATGCAATGTAATATAAGTACGCTACCGCCCGAGATGTTGTATTTATGAATCATCGCATTACTCTCGAAACGTGTTATAATAATAGAATTTAAAGTGAAGCGTCGGGAGAGGGACTGATGTTATGAAGAAGGCGAAAGATAACGTATGAAAAGACTTGCTAGGTATTATCGGTGCGTTTTTATCCTTTTATGGCTTTTTCCTGGTTTGCGTGCTGATTTTGATGGCTGTTACGCATACTGCCTGGGTGACGTATGACACGAATTGGCTGAACGTATTAAAATTTATGCTGATTGCCCCACTGGTCATAATGGTCTTGGTTGCATCCTGGCTGATTGCAAGTTATATTCGCACCGAACGGTTGCTGAAAACTTTTATCGAAACACCGGCCGAAAGTCCTCGAATGGAGGAGGCTGATACATATCTGAGGGCATTACTTTCTTCAGGAACTCTTCGAGAACGCAACTACCCCAAAGTCCGTGAAGCCCGTACCGCCTGCTTCAAAGACGGCCGCATCGTTTCCCGTAAAATCCGGGACTACTGCCAGATACTCTACGATATCGATCCTGAATATGCGAAAAAAATGATTTCAAGGATCCCTGTGCTGACAAAGCATCTGCATCCTCTGAACATTCCTGCAAAGCAGCCTCCGCTGCTGATTCTGCTGCCGCTTACGCTGCTTCTTCCAGCACTTTCTACATACCGCCATCGGGCAATTATGAAGATGATGACAGCATCGCTCTTGACATGGAAGAAGCCATCGACGATGATATCATCTTCCACGGTGGCAATCCCTTCGACTGGGATACTCGCAGCGACTACCTGGATGATCCTTTTGGGTTCGGCAGTGATGATGGCGATGGTGGAGAGGATTGGTAAAGGAGTTTAGTTTTTCTCTTAGCTACAGCCTTTGTCAAAATATTTCCACATTTACCCCTAATATGCTATAATAGACACTAGAGTGAATCGATAAAGCCGCTTCATCCCGTATGGCAAGCGGTGAAACGCAAAGAGCACAAGGAGTTCTCCATGCAAACCTTCCATCTCCTGACCAGACATCTTTCAATACTTGAAAACGATCCCATAGGCGAATGGATGGATCTCAACCACGATGACGACCCGCTGGGCGATTCGTTCATCCCGCCATTTTTTGTCTACTCGCCTACAGTGGAAAAATTCATTGCAGACGTCTATCATTTCGCGGCCGTATGCCCGGAATTTCACATGAAAAAACATGTCCAAACCCTGCAAAACAACAGCATCACATCGGTATTCGACGCCGACGCATCGACCCTCGATGCCCACTGCATTTTGGCCATGATCATGCATGTCATCCGCGGTGAACGCTTCCGCGAAGGCTATCTGGCTGACGCTCTGCAACACGGACATATGAAGAACTGGCTGGAACGGCTTACAGAGCTGGAGGAGTAAGATTTTATAAATAAAATCACAATGACTTGAAAGGAATTATACTAATGAAAAAACAGAACTACGATCACATAGGAGATTTTGAAAATCGAAATAATCTACTAATGTTCATTCAAGCTTTAGATGAGGTATTATTCTATTATTCCTTCGAATCATATAAAATGCCTGCTTTAAATTCGCATTTTTTGTGTTTAGATATATTAGAGGCCAAACATGATATTGATCTTAAATCCATTACAGAAGGGAATTTTATCCCATTAGCAGAAGAATTTGAAGATATTATACATCATGATATTCTTCTTAGGGAGATGATACCATCAATTGATACACTTTTAAAAAAGCGAGATCGTATAGGAAAAATTGTAGATTATGAAAAAATGGACTACAAGTCTAAAATTGGAAAATATTCTGAGGCTGCTGAATATATAAAAACTTGCTGTAGAATAAATAAATCATTTTTAAATAAAATTATCGATTCACTCCTAGATAATATATTTTTTAAAAAATGTGACCATGAAACGTTAGATAAAATATATTATTTAACTAGAACATTAGCTACAGAATTAGTGAATGGTGGTTATAGTCCTGAATATATTCATCGAAAATTGAAAAATTACTTTATAAAACCAAGTCAAGAAATTATTTGTGATAGTAAATATGTATCTGCATTTTTGTCTGAATTCACATTTACCACCAATAAGTATCATGTGATATTCGGAGTAAATAGCGAAACTGCTAAAATATTGCAAATCCCATTCGATAATATTTTGACAAAGCCTGACAGTGGATTGAAAAAGGTATTACAATTAAAACACAAAGGTGACTCCATTGTAAATCTACCACTATATGCACTAGATGATAATAAGGCTGCTGAAAAAGGATATAATCAGTTAAGTACAATAGTAGGATTACATAGGATAAGCCAACATCATAAACCCGTGTTTATTAAACAGATTGCACAAGTGAAGAAAGTTGACAAAAATGATTCACTAATATCGGAAAGAGTTATTAAATTGGGAAAAAATATATTGCTGAGAGCTAATAATGAGTCTCAATTTCAATCTTCTTTTTTTGATAGGCAGTTGTTAAATAATGTTCATCCACCACAATCATTTTTTAGAGCGGTAAGCCTGCATAATAATGCTTTAGATAGCAAAGAATCCACTAATCAGTTATTAGATTTATGGACTGCAATTGAAATATTAGTAGAATTTAAAACAGGCGATGATGATAAAATAAATGTAATTTGTGGTATTTTAACAAGTGCATTGAATCGATCTTATTTTTATAATCACATAGAACAGTTAAGTAAAGATATAGGTGTTGTTTTAAATGAGAGTTTTGATTCAATATTATTAAATGTGGATGGAGATGAGCAACATACTATAAAATTACTAAAAATTCTAGCATTAAAAAAATATGGTGCGAAATATAACTTATTATTTGATATGCTTCATGAATATCCTCTGCTACAATATAGAATAGAATTATTTTCAAAACATATTTTTGTAAATTCAAAATCAGTATTCAATGAATTGTATAGGCATAAGCAGAAAGTAAAATGGCATATTATGCGAATCTATCGTAATCGAAATATGATTGTGCATGATGGAAAACACATGCCTTATTTAGATATTATATTAGGAAATTTACATTATTATATTGATGCTTTATTTGAAGTTTTAATTGAATATTATCATATAGGAATTACTCGAAATAAGACAATTTTTTATGATATTGCAAAAGAAGAAATGCACCATTGGGAATTATTAGGAGTAAACGATCATGGTAAGATAACAGAGGTCAAAGAAATAAACGAAGATAATTTTAAAACAATTATTCTTAACGGCTATGAAGGAAATATTGTGAAAAATGTTGTGGAAAGAATTGCTAATACTGAAATAAATATTAATTACGCAACAAGTTAAGGTGAAACATGCCTAAAACTAACGTTACATGGGAACTAAATAACTACTCGACCGACGTGATGACAGGCGGTTCTAATCGGTATGCGCAGCTTTATTACCAGCTGATCGGCAGCCTGAAAAAAGCGGATAGCGTGGATATCATTGTTTCGTTTCTGATGGAATCAGGAGTGAAGATGCTTCTTGAGGAACTGGAGAATGCACTTCAGAGGGGTGCGAAGATAAGGATCTTGACCGGAAACTATCTGGGAATCACGCAGCCGTCCGCTTTATATCTCATTCGCAAAAAACTCGGCAAGCAGGTCGATTTGCGGTTTTACAATGAGAAAAACAGGTCATTTCATCCCAAGTCATATATCTTCCACTACGAGGATCACAGTGAGATCTACATAGGGTCATCGAATATATCCAGGAGTGCGCTGACGTCCGGGATCGAGTGGAATTACCGCTTCAACAGCCGTACAGATCAGAAAAATTACGATAAGTTTTTCCACAGTTTTGAAGATCTGTTTGAGAATCATTCCATTGTGATCGATGACGAGGAGCTTAGGAAGTATTCAAAGAACTGGCACAGACCGGCGGTATCAAAGGATCTGCAGCGATACGATGAAGAACAAGACGACCATGCGCCGGATCAGGACGCAGACGCAAACAGCAATATCATACCTCTCTTTGAGCCTCGTGGCGCACAGATCGAAGCTCTTTGCGCTCTCGATGACACTAGAGCAGAAGGCGCAGAAAGAGCGCTGGTAGCAGCGGCAACG
>OLXW01000684.1_pt1 | contig 22103 bp, 23 predicted proteins | sample 1673551 | NCBI WGS metagenome assembly OLXW01 (sample SAMEA103958114, study PRJEB25191) | human gut metagenome | reverse complement strand
GAGTAAGATTGCTTTTATTTATCCGGGACAGGGGGCACAGGCTGTTGGAATGGGCGCAGATTTTTATGAAAAAAGCCCTTTATCAAAAGCTGTATTTGATCAGGCATCCGAAGTGGTTTCACTGGATCTAAAGAAACTCTGTTTCGAAGAAAATGATCTTCTGAACAAAACAGAATATACACAGGTGGCAATGGTAACTGCCTGTCTTGCGATGACAAGAGCTGTAGAAGCCATGGGACTTCATGCTGATATGACGGCCGGTTTAAGTCTTGGTGAGTACTGCGCAATTGCGGTGGCAGGCGGGATGTGTGATCTGGATGCAATCCGTACGGTGCGTGCAAGAGGAATTTTTATGGAACATGCAGCACCGGAAGGAACAGGAGCAATGTCCGCGGTACTCGGCCTTGACGCAGGCGTGATCGAGGATGTTTTAAGAGACAGAGAGGGCGTATCCATTGCGAATTACAACTGTCCGGGTCAGATTGTGATCACCGGTGAGGCGAAAGCAGTTGACGAAGCAGGAAATGCGCTTAAGGAAGCAGGTGCAAGAAGAGTACTTCCGCTTAAAGTCAGTGGGCCTTTTCATTCACCGATGATGCAGCCGGCAGGAGAAGAACTGGCGAAGGTTTTTGCCGGAGTCAGCATGAACCCATTGAAGTTGCCATATGTGGCAAATATCAATGCGGAAGTTGTCACGGACTGCGGAAAAATTGAAGGACTTCTGGTAGCGCAGGTCAGCGGTTCTGTTCGCTGGCAGCAGAGTGTGGAGACCATGATCCGCGAAGGTGTAGATACTTTTGTGGAGATTGGACCGGGCAAAACACTGACCGGATTCCTTCGAAAAATTGATAAAAATGTAAAAGCTTATCACATCGGAAGCTGGGAAGAAGCTGTTTCGGTGTGCGAGGAACTGAAACAGAAATAGACAGATATAGCCAGATGCCGAGAGGAGAGAAATAAGTGGCAGAGCAGAATAAAAAGAAAGTAGCTGTTGTGACCGGCGCATCCAGAGGAATCGGAAGAGCCATTGCCCTGGAACTTGCATCAAGAGGTGCAGCAGTTGTGATCAATTATAATGGTTCGGAAGAACGTGCAAAAGAAGTACAGAAAGAAATTGAGGAAAAAGGTGGCGAGGCAGAAATCAGACAGTGGAATGTGGCTGATTTTGCGGCCTGTGAAAGAGCAGTAAAAGATATCGTAAAAACACATGGAAGTATCGACATTCTGGTAAACAATGCCGGAATCACAAAAGACGGACTTCTGATGGGAATGTCAGAAGAAGACTTTGATCAGGTGATCGATGTCAACCTCAAGGGAACTTTCAACATGATGCGTTTTGTTTCCAGACAGATGCTCCGTCAGCGTTCAGGACGTATGATCAGTATGGCATCTGTTGTGGGGATCGCAGGAAATGCCGGACAGGCAAACTATGCAGCGTCCAAAGCAGGAATCATTGGTATGACCAAAAGTGCAGCAAGGGAACTTGCATCCCGCGGTGTTACGGTCAATGCAGTTGCACCGGGATTTATTGAGACAGAGATGACAGCAGTATTATCTGAAGAAGTAAAAAAAGCATCTGCTGCGCAGATTCCGCTGGGACATTTCGGCAGACCGGAAGACATTGCAAAAGCAGTAGCTTTTCTGGCATCTGACGATGCAGCATACATTACCGGACAGATAATTCAGGTTGATGGAGGAATGGTCATATGAGTAAGAGAAGAGTAGTTGTAACCGGACTTGGCGCCGTTACTCCTATTGGAAATAATGTTGAGGATTTCTGGGCAGGAATCCGTGAAGGAAAAGTCGGCATCGGACCGATCACAAAATTTGATACAACAGATTACAAGGTAAAGATCGCAGCAGAAGTTAAAGATTTTAATGCAAAAGATCATATGGATCCGAGAGCCGCAAGACGTATGGATCCATTTTGCCAGTATGCAGTGACAGCAGCAAAAGAAGCTTTTGAGGATGCTGGCCTTGATATGGAAAAAGAGGATTCTTTCCGTGTGGGTGTTATTGTTGGTTCTGGTATCGGAAGTCTTCCGCAGGTAGAAAACAACTATGAAAAGATCCTCACCAAGGGACCTGGAAAAGTAAATCCACTGATGGTCCCGATGATGATCTCTAACATGGCTGCAGGAAATATTTCTATTCAGCTGGGACTCCGCGGCAAATGTACAGATGTTGTGACAGCCTGTGCATCCGGAACACACAGCATTGGTGATGCATTCCGTGCAATTCAGTATGGGGATGCGGAAATCATGCTGGCAGGTGGAACCGAGAGTTGTATCTGTCCGACAGGAGTGGCTGGCTTTACCGCACTTACTGCACTGACCAAGACCGAAGATGTCGCAAGAGCATCTATTCCATTTGACAAAGACAGAAGTGGTTTTGTACTTGGAGAAGGTGCCGGAATCGTAGTTCTTGAAGAACTGGAGCATGCGAAGGCAAGAGGAGCAAGAATCTATGCCGAGCTGGTTGGCTACGGTGCAACAGCAGATGCTTTCCACATCACTTCTCCTGCAGAGGACGGAGCAGGCGCAGCCAGAGCAATGGAACTTGCAATGGAAGAAGCTGGTGTTCAGCCATCTGAGGTAGAATACATTAACGCGCATGGAACGAGTACGCATCACAATGACCTGTTTGAGACAAGAGCGATCCACAAAGCATTTGGAGATGCGGCAAAAAATCTGGTTGTAAATTCTACAAAATCCATGATCGGACATCTTCTTGGTGCAGCCGGTGGAGTGGAATTTGTGACCTGCGTTAAATCTCTGGAAGAGGGATTTATCCACCAGACAGTTGGAACCACAGATCCGGACGAAGAGTGTGATCTGAACTATGCGATCGGTGCTCCGGTAGAAAAAGAGATCCATTATGCAATGAGCAATTCTCTTGGCTTTGGCGGACACAATGCGACACTTCTTGTAAAGAAATATGAGGGTTGATAATTATGGAATTTGAAAATCTTCTTACATTAATAAAAACAGTATCAGATTCTGAACTGACAGATTTTGATTACGAAGAAAATGGTACCCGCATCCGACTGAAGAAGAAAAAAGAAACCGTTGTGGTTTCTGGCACTTCTTCAAATGTACCGGTTATGGGACTCCAAACAGTGCAGCCGTTGGGACAGATCACGGAATCAGAAGCAAAGATGGAGAAAGATATTGCAGATGGTGAACCAGAGGGTATGCTTATAAAATCTCCTCTTGTGGGAACTTTTTATGCAGCACCTGCCGAGGACGCAGATCCGTTTGTTTCTGTTGGAGATCAGGTCAAAAAAGGTCAGACGCTTGCCATCGTGGAAGCAATGAAACTGATGAACGAGATTGAAAGTGATTTTGACGGTAAAGTTGCGGAAATTTATGTGGAAAACGGACAGGCAGTAGAGTATGGACAGCCGTTGTTCCGGATTGCATAAATTCAGGGTATAAACCTGAAAAAATGTGGATCATTCGAATGTACAGAGAAATTAATGTGGATAAACGAAGTTTCCATTGTAGGAGTATAGATTATGAATAAATTAGGGGTAAAAGAAATTGAACAGATTCTTCCTCACAGACATCCATTTCTTCTTGTGGATTATATCGAGGATTATGAGCCGGGCAAATTTGCCGTCGGTTATAAATGCGTGACTTTCCGTGAGGACTTTTTTAAAGGACATTTCCCACAGGAACCGGTAATGCCGGGTGTCCTGATGGTGGAAGCTCTTGCGCAGACAGGCGCTGTGGCAATCTTAAGCCTGGAAGAAAACAAAGGCAAGATTGCATACTTTGGCGGGATCAAGAACTGCAGATTCCGTGGAAAAGTTGTTCCGGGGGATAAACTTCGTCTGGAAACAACGATCATCAAATGCAAAGGACCGGTTGGTGTCGGTCATGCAGTTGCAAGTGTTGACGGCAAAGTGGTAGTTGATGCAGAACTGACTTTTATGATTGGATAGGTGACACACTATGATTAAAAAAGTGCTGATTGCGAATCGAGGGGAGATTGCAGTACGGATCATCCGCGCATGCAGAGAAATGGGAATAGAGACGGTTGCTGTTTATTCAGAGGCAGACAGAGATGCACTTCATACTCAGCTTGCGGATGAGGCAGTCTGCATCGGACCGGCACCGTCATCCGAGAGCTATCTCAGCATGGAAAATATCATCAGTGCAACGATCGTTACAGGTGCGGATGCAATTCATCCGGGATTTGGTTTCCTTTCCGAAAACAGTCGTTTTGCGGAACTCTGTGAACAGTGCAATATTACATTTATCGGGCCGCCGTCAACTGTGATCGCAAGTCTTGGAAACAAGCAGGCGGCAAAAAATACAATGGCAAATGCAGGGGTTCCGATCATTCCTGGTGGCAAAAATCCAATCTATACAGTAGAAGAGGGAATGAAGGAAGCCGAAACGATCGGTTATCCGGTCATCATCAAAGCTGCTCTTGGTGGAGGCGGCAAGGGAATGCGAGTTGCTGATACACCGGCAGATTTTGAAGAAAGTTTCCGTACCGCACAGAAAGAAACGCAGATGGCTTTTGGCGATTCTACGATGTACGTGGAGCATTTTGTACGTCATCCAAGACATATTGAATTTCAGATCATGGCAGATAAATTCGGTAATGTAATTCACCTGGGGGAACGTGATTGTTCCATTCAGAGAAATCATCAGAAGATGATCGAGGAATCCCCATGTGAGGTGATCTCCGATGAACTTCGTGCCAGAATGGGAGAGGCAGCGGTGAAAGCGGCAAAAGCAGCCGGGTATGAAAATGCCGGAACGATTGAATTCCTTCTTGATAAAGAAGGCAGATTTTATTTTATGGAAATGAATACCCGAATTCAGGTGGAGCATCCGGTTACGGAGTGGGTGACAGGTGTGGATCTTGTCAAAGAGCAGATCCGCATTGCATCCGGGCTTCCACTATCCTGTAAGCAGGAAGATATTCAGCTGACAGGGCATGCGATTGAATGCCGGATCAACGCAGAAAATCCATCCAAAGGTTTTCGTCCGTCACCAGGAACGATCACGGACATGTATTTTCCAGGAGGAAAAGGAATCCGTATTGATTCCGCTGTGTACAGTGGATATACGATCCCACCGTATTATGATTCCATGATCGCGAAGGTGATCGTGTGGGCGAAGAACCGTACCGAAGCAATCCGTAAGATGCAGAGTGCGCTTGGTGAAGTGATCATAGAGGGAATCGATACCAATGTAGACTATCAGTATGAAATCCTGGATCATCCGGATTTTCAGTCAGGAAATACAGATGTAGAATTCATCGAAAGAATGGAAGCAGATAAATAAAGTGTTACTGTAAACGGAGTGAACAGTAACGTATAGTTTTGGTATTAACAGGAGTGAACGATCATGAAGTTGGATAACATGTTCAAAAAGACAAGAATTGTTTCCAGAATACAGAGCCATAGTGCGGTCCGTGCTTCCAGGCCGGAGGTACCGGAAGGACTTCTTCGTAAATGTAACAAGTGCGGAGCTGCCATCATCGCAGAGGATGTAAAACAGGGATATTATATCTGTCCGAAATGCGGAGGATATTTCCGTGTACATGCATATCGCAGAATCCAGATGGTGATCGATGAGGGAACTTTTGAGGAATGGAATCAGGATCTGATCGGTGGAAATCCTGTAAATTACAAAGGGTATCCGGAAAAAGTACAGGCACTTCAGGAGAAGACCGGGCTCAAAGAGGCTGTTGTCACAGGCAAAGGCAAAATAAATGGCAGAGATACTGTGATCGCAGTCTGCGATGGAAGATTCCTGATGGCAAGCATGGGCTGGGCAGTTGGCGAAAAAATCACCAGAGCAGTAGAACGTGCAACGGAGGAAAAACTTCCCATTATCATTTTTGCCTGTTCTGGTGGTGCCAGAATGCAGGAAGGAATCACATCTCTGATGCAGATGGCAAAAACTTCCGCGGCGCTGGAACGTCACAGCAAGGCCGGACTGCTTTATGTAAGTGTTTTGACAGAACCTACGACAGGCGGCGTGACGGCAAGTTTTGCGATGCTGGGGGATATCATTCTGGCGGAACCAGGTGCACTGATCGGTTTCGCAGGCCCGCGTGTCATTGAGCAGACTCTTCGTCAGAAACTGCCGAAAGGATTTCAGAGAGCAGAATTTCTGGTTGAGCATGGTTTTGTAGATGATATTGTAAGGCGTGAGAATCTGAAGGAAACACTTGGTAAGATCTTGGAGATACATGCGGTATCCTGGAAAACAGAAAACAGGATCAGAACGGATGCAGCTGAATTACATCACGCGGATCATCCGGGATCAGATTCTGAAAATCTGACAAATGACAAGTGTGATTCGGATAGAGGAGATTCTAATCCAGCTGGCATCAACCCTTACCTCACAGCCTGGGATCGTGTACAGATCTCACGCAAGATTGATCGTCCATCCGGCAGTGATTATATAGAAGCACTTTTTACGGATTTTATGGAATTTCATGGAGACCGAAATTACGGAGATGATAAGGCAATCATCGGTGGAATCGCAAAATTTCATGGAAAACCGGTCACTGTTATCGTGCAGGAAAAAGGAACCAACACCAAAGAAAACATTGCACACAATTTCGGCATGCCGATGCCGGAAGGATATCGCAAGGCGCTGCGCCTGATGAAGCAGGCAGAAAAGTTTCAGCGTCCGGTAATCTGTTTTGTGGATACGCCGGGAGCTTTCTGTGGTATCGAGGCAGAGGAACGAGGACAGGGCGAGGCTATTGCCCGTAATCTCTGGGAGCTTGCCGGACTGAAAACACCGGTTCTGTCTATTGTGACAGGAGAAGGTGGAAGCGGTGGGGCACTTGCCCTGGCAGCAGGTGATCAGGTATGGATGTTGGAGAATTCCATATATTCTATTCTTTCACCGGAAGGATTTGCAAGTATTCTCTGGAAGGACAGTACTAAGGCAAAAGAAGCTGCCGCGGTCATGAAACTGACAGCATCGGATCTGTATGAGAAAGGAATCATTGAGCAGGTGATTCCTGAACCGGAGAATCTGACACCGGAAAGTATGTGGCAGGTGGCTGAACGCCTGAACGATAAAATCTGTACTTTCCTTCAAAAATATACATCTCTTTCCGAGGAAGAACTCCTCGAAACAAGATACGCCCGTTTTCGTAAGTTCTGAATTGAAATATCACGCGACTCACTTCTTTCACTTTTCCTACATTATATAGAAAAAGGCGCGCAGGAAAAGAAAAATATCTGGGACAGAAAAGGAAAAGTGTGGAAAAACCGAACACTTTTCTTTTTTTGTCTATACAAAAGGACAGAAACTGGAATTATAATATATAAAAAGAAAAAAATCGGAGGAGACACGAATGAAAGAAGTAAAATCGCCAAAGAAGCCGTTACTTTATTATTATGGAATCGTGCTTCTGATCATAATTGTTTTTAATGTGCTTGTAACCCCGATGCTCACAAAAACAATGGTCAAAGAAGTCGATTATGGAACTTTTATGTCGAAGATCGAAGATAAAAAGATTGATGATGTCCAGATTGAGGATAATCAGATCCTTTTTACAGATAAAGATGATAAAAATACCATCTATAAAACAGGCGTGATGGAAGACCCGACTTTGACAGAACGTCTTTACAAGGCTGGTGCAAAATTCTCAAAAGAGATCGATCAGCAACTGTCACCGGTGGCAAGCTTTCTGCTGACAGGAGTACTTCCTCTGATCATCTTTATCGCCCTGGGACAGTACCTGAGCCGCAAGATGATGAATCAGATGGGCGGTAAGAATTCCATGGCATTTGGAATGGGAAAAAGCAATGCCAAAGTTTATGTACCGTCAACCGAAGGTATCCGCTTCAGTGATGTAGCCGGTGAAGAAGAAGCAAAAGAAAATCTGCAGGAAATCGTTGATTATCTGCATAATCCGGAGAAATACACCAGGGTTGGAGCTTCCATGCCGAAAGGCGTTCTGCTTGTCGGCCCTCCAGGTACCGGTAAAACCATGCTGGCAAAAGCAGTAGCCGGTGAATCCAATGTACCGTTCTTCTCGATGTCCGGTTCTGAATTTGTGGAAATGTTTGTTGGTATGGGCGCATCCAAAGTTCGTGACCTCTTTAAACAGGCAAAGGAAAAAGCACCTTGTATCGTATTCATTGATGAGATCGATGCCATTGGTAAGAAACGTGACGGACAGATGGCAGGTGGAAACGATGAACGTGAGCAGACCCTGAACCAGCTGCTTACGGAGATGGATGGTTTTGAGGGAAATAACGGTGTTATTATTCTGGCAGCAACCAACCGTCCGGAATCTCTTGACCCGGCACTGACTCGTCCGGGACGTTTTGACCGTCGTGTACCTGTGGAACTTCCGGATCTTGAAGGTCGTGAAGCAATCCTTAAGGTACATGCAAAAAAAGTTCAGCTTTCTGACGATGTGGATTTCCATACGATCGCAAGAATGGCATCAGGAGCTTCTGGTGCAGAGCTTGCCAATATTGTAAATGAGGCAGCTCTTCGTGCTGTTCGTGATAATCGTGAAGTAGTCACAGAAGCAGATCTGGAAGAAAGTATTGAAGTTGTTATTGCAGGATATCAGAAGAAAAATGCGGTACTTTCAGATCAGGAGAAAAAGGTAGTCGCATATCATGAGATTGGACACGCTCTTGTAGCAGCAATGCAGACACATTCTGCACCGGTTCAGAAGATTACGATCATTCCAAGAACTTCCGGTGCACTTGGTTATACCATGCAGGTAGAGCAGGGAGACAAATATCTTCTGACAAAGCAGGAACTGGAGAATAAGATTGCAACATTTACCGGTGGCCGTGCTGCGGAGGAAGTGGTATTTGGTGAGATAACGACCGGTGCATCCAATGACATTGAACAGGCAACCAAGATTGCCCGGGCCATGATCACCCGCTATGGTATGAGTGATGACTTTGATATGGTGGCTATGGAAACCGTGACAAATCAGTATCTTGGCGGTGACGCATCCCTGGCATGCTCTGCGGATACGCAGAATGAGATTGACCGTAAGGTTGTGGAACTGGTTAAGAGAGAGCATGAGAAAGCGAAAAAAATTCTTCTTGATAACCGTCAGAAACTGGATGAGTTATCCAATTATCTCTATGAAAAAGAGACGATCACAGGAGATGAATTTATGGCAATCCTGAATGGCGAGGCAAAAAAAGAGACAAATACAGAAACGAAAATAGAATCAGGAGCTGAGAAGAAGGAGGCGGATGCAGATGAACAGACGATCTGATATTGGATGGTTTGAATTAATCGTGGGTATCATTCTGATCATATTTGGTGTTGTGATCATGCGTCAGCCGGTAGGGGTACTTACCTGGATCGTGATTCTGTGTGGTGTGCTTGCAATCTTAAGCGGAATTGGGGATATTGTTCTGTATGTCAAAATGGAACACTTTACCGGGTTTGGACCGATCGTTTCACTTGTCACAGGAATCCTGAGTGTGATGGCCGGATTTATGCTCGCGGCACATCCGGAAGCAGGAAACTGGGCGCTTGCAATGATTCTTCCAATCTGGATTATTGCGCATTGTATTTCCAGACTTTCTCATCTGCAGTATATGAAGATGCATTACGGAATGACTTATTATACGATTTCACTGATTCTGAATATCCTTGGTCTGCTCGTTGGAATCCTTCTGATCTTCCGGCCGATGATCACGATCCTTTCCATGGGTGTGCTTGTAGGAGGCTTCATGATCATTGAGGGAGTGGAGCTCATTCTTGTTGGACTGGACGGCAGACAATATTACAGATAAAAAAGAAATTCAGGTACAGGTGGATCTGGTATTGGCCTGTCAGTTGCAAAAGCAATCGTACAGGCGCATAAAGGTAAAATTACCGCAGAAAATAAAAACGGAAAAGGATTGACGATCACGATTCTTCTATAAAAAGAAGAATATATGAACAAAGCCGCCGCACTCTTGTGCGGTGGCTTTTTATATTGTAAAATATATAAAATAAAACTTCTTAGGGTTCAATGACAAAGGGAGGAGAAGTTTTGAAAAATAATTATACCGTAAGCAGCAGAAAAAGATTTCTGTTCTATATTCTGATGATATTAAGTCTGCTCTGTATCATAGCATTGCAGTTTTTTGGACAGAATGAAAGGGATGGAAATACAACAGAAAAAATCTTATTTACCAGGGAACTTTTACCTGGCAGAAATCAGATGGAAGCAGTGAAAAGATCAGCGTTCCGGGACAGTATGATGTAAAAGCAAAGGATACGATGACTATCCTGACCAGACTGCCGGAAGATTATCATGAGAATACACTGGCAATCCGTTCATCACTTCAGTCGGTCCGATTTTATGTGGATGGAGAACTGAGAATGGAATATGATACATCAGGGACTAGACTTGTCGGAAAAAACTCAGCAAGCTGTTATGTGTTCTGTCCGACATCAGAAGATGATGCAGGAAAAGAAGTGCGTATTGAACTTACCACAAATACAGCAAAATATTCTGGAGTGGTAAATACTGTTTATTGTGGAGATGAGGCAGCAATCTGGGGGTATCTGTTTCAGACGTATGGACTGGAGACTGTCATTGCTCTTTTTTTGTTGTTTGCCGGAATCATTACGATCATTTTTGGGTTTTCTCTCGGGATTGCCTATCAGACGAAATTTGATATGGAATATCTGGGCTGGTGCGTTTTTATGGCAGCAATCTGGATGCTTGGTGAGTCCAAGATGCGGCAGCTGTTTTTTCCGAATCCGTCAGCACTTGCAACGCTGTGTTTTGTAATGATCATGTTAAGTCCGATCGCAATCGGATATTATATGGATACGCTGCAGAAAGGAAGATACCGGAAAGTATTTGGAGTGGTAGAAAGCATAGCATTTCTGAATGCTCTGATCTGTTCAGCACTTCATATTCTTGGGATTGCGGATTATATCGAGACACTTCCTGTTGCCCATGTGATCCTTGCAGGCAGCGTTCTGATTGGGTTCATTACGATGGTCTGTGACCTGAAAAGAGGATATGTGTCAGAAAAATATACTTTTTTCAGTATTATATTGGCAATGATCGCTATTATAGCAGAGTCGAGCCTGGTTTATTTCAGAGTTTCCGCATCAGGAATCTTTATAGGAATCGGAATGATCATACTGCTGTGCACAAACCTGCTGAAAACGATCAAAAATATCCAGAAAGTGGAAAGCCGCCGTCAGAGAGCAGAGTTAAATAAGCGCAGGAAACAGATGGAAACCATGTCACTGCAGATGATGCGGACACTTTCCACAACGATTGAGGCGAAAGATGAGTATACAAGAGGACATTCTTATCGGGTGGCAGAATACGCAGCTCTGATTGCAGAAGAACTTGGGTGGGATAAAAAAGAAATCAGAAATCTTAAAAATGCAGCACATCTGCATGATATCGGTAAGATCGGTATTCCGGATAACATTCTGAACAGGCCAACCAGACTGACGGAAGAAGAGTTTCAGGTAATTAAAGAGCATACCGTCATTGGAGCAGAGATACTAAAAAATATTACGTTGATCGATCATGTGAAAGAGGTGGCTCGAAGCCATCATGAAAGATACGATGGTATGGGGTATCCGGATGGATTGAAGGGCGAAGAAATTCCGCTGTATGCAAGAGTTATAGCCATAGCAGACTGTTATGATGCTATGAAGTCAAGGCGGATTTACAGAAATCCGCTTGGAGATGAAGTTATATATAATGAAATATCCAGAAACTGTGGATCACAGTTTGACCCCAAGATCGCAGGAGTCTTTCTGAAAATGTTGAATGAAGGTCGCGTAGTGATCAGAGAAGACGGCAAGCTTGCAGATAAAGAAGATAATCTTCTGAATATGGAAGCAGAAATTGAAAAGTTCATCTCCACTGTAATGATAACAATGAAAACACAGGAAGACAGTGAAGGATTTGATTTTCTGACAGGATTGCCAATGAGAAATCGTGGTGAAAAGCTTGCGGCACAGTTTATGCAGCAGGACAGCGGTTATCTGGTATTTCTTGACATGGATAACCTCAAGAAGATGAATGACCTTTATGGACACAAAGCAGGAGACAGAGCATTGAAATTACTTGGATCTTTCTTGATGGAATATGCACATCATTCCGTTGTCTGCCGCCTGGGTGGGGATGAATTCCTGATGTTTGTGCCGAACGTTTCAAAAGAAAAGATAACAGAGATCGTCACAGAAATCCAGGAAAAATTTGAACAGAGCAAGGAAAAGGATGTAGCGATCCGTTGTGCTTCTGTTTCTGCCGGAATCTGTGAAGTAAATAAAGGAGATCCTTTTGAAGAATGCTATTCAAAGGCAGATAAGGCCCTGTATTATGTGAAACAGAATGGAAAAGGAAGCTTTTTCTTCTATCAACAGATGGAAGGGGAAAAGATTGTTGGCTATGGAACAGGAAAAGATCTGACACTGGTTTCCAAAGCACTGAGCGCCAGCGGCGATTATTCCGGGGCACTTGAGCTGGATTATCGTGAATTCGCCAAGATATATGAATATATGAATAGTATGGAAAAAAGATACAAATGTCATTGTTATCTGGTGATGGTAACGCTGGAAACGGAAGCGGATTCTGTATTAAATATCGAAGACATAGAATATGCACTGGAATGTATGGAGCAGGCAATACGACAAAAAATACGAAAGGTTGATGTGTGCACGCGTTACAGTTCCATGCAGTATCTGATCATTCTGTTTGAACCAGATGAAAAAACAATTCCAAATATCATGGAACGTATTTTCAGTCAATATCGTGAGCAGTGCGGAAAGAAAAAACTGCTTCTTAATTATGAATATATGTCAATGACGGAAAAATAATACAGAGGCTGAATTGTTGGAACATTACGGAGTAATTTCCTATAAAGTAAAGTAAAAAGCGCGGTCGTAATAAATGCGACTGCGCTTTTTGAGGTTAAAGAATGATTTTAATTAATGGCATATTCTGATTAAAGAACATCTTCTCTGCGGATATATCCAGGATGTCCTTCTTCTGCGATGATCTCATTGCCGTGGATGACCTTGGCCCATTTATCCATTACCTGATTTTCAAGATGAGCATTCTCGCCGACAACAGTATGAGACAATACAATGCTGTTTTTAATGACAGCACCGGCTTTGATCTGGCATCCACGTCCGATAACGGAATTTTCGACTGTTCCTTCGATCAGACAGCCATTGGAGATAACAGAATTCTTGACAGATGCACCTTCCAGATACTGGGTCGGGCAGGAATCGTTGGTTTTGGTATAAATTGGCCATTCCGGATTGAACAGTCCTTCTGCAGTTTTGATGTCGATCAGAGAGATATTTGCGTTGTAATAACTGTTAAAGTCAGTAATGGATGCAAAATATCCTCTGTGTGAAACACCGCGGATATCGAGATCCGCAGAAGATTCATTGACAATCTGAGGCAGAGTGTACATCGAAGAAATTTTCCGGGCTTTTTTGATCAGTTCAATGAAAAGCTCTTTACTCATAACATATGTATCCATGAAGATGTTGCGTTTCTGGGCACTTCCACGGTTTTTTTCGATGGATTCAACACCTTTCTGTTTGTTCAGATTCAGAATATCACAGTTCAGGAATTTTTCTCTTGCATTGTCCACAGAATGATACAGGAGTGTGATATCAGCACCGGAATCAATATGTGTCTGAAGAAGTTCCCTGTAATCTTCTGCATATACCATGTAAGATGGCGCGATGATCACATATGGCTCATGCATTCTTTCAATGAATTCAATATTTTCATAAAATGATGCGATATCTGTATTGTATACATCATTTTCGGAACTGTTCTGAGCGAACATAAGCTGCAGCTTGCCACGTTTGGAGTTGATGTTGTAATGACGTCCGGTTCCGAGATGTTCTGCCAGAGAACGTGGCTTGGTTCTTACATATACCTGGATGCGGTCGATACCGCTGTTGCTCATATTTGAAATAGGAAAGTCAATGACACGATATCTTCCGAGGAAGGAAAAAGCACCGATTGGACGATACTGCTGAAGTCCTTCTACTTTGATATGGGTTCCGGAAGATGTGACAATTCCAAATGCTCTTGCCATATTATTCTACCCCCTTTACACGTTTGGACACGAGTTCGATATTTTCACTGTCTGCACTGCCTACAACAGCATCCTGGCCAATCTTGACATTATCAGCAACAAGTGCACGCTGAACAACTGCGCCGGCGGCAACTTCTACGCCTGGCATCAGTACACTGTCAATGATCTTGGCACCCTCGCCGACTTTGCATCCGGTGAACAGTACAGAATGCTTAACTTCACCTTCGACAACACAGCCCTGTGTGATAAATGCTTTGTCGATTTTGGCATTTGGTCCTATGTACTGAGGAAGAGCAGGTGTGTCTTCTGTGTAGATCTTCCATGTTGGATCGTTCAGATTCAGCTCATTTCTGGAATCAATGAGGTCCATATTTGCTTCCCAGAGAGAATCGATGGTTCCGACATCTTTCCAGTAACCTTTGAATTTATATGCGGCAAGTGTTTTATTGTCGTTAAGGAGACACGGGATAACATCCTTACCAAAGTCATGGTGGGAATCAGGATTCTTCATATCTGCAAGAAGGATCTTGCGGAGAAGCTTCCAGTTGAAAATATAAATACCCATAGAAGCAAGGTTGCTCTTCGGATGCTCTGGTTTTTCTTCGAATTCAACGATGCGGCCGTTGCCATCTGTGTTCATGATACCGAAACGGCTTGCTTCTTTCATCGGTACTTCAATGACTGCGATCGTTGCATCGGCATTCATTTCCTTATGGTAATCCAGCATTTTGTCGTAATTCATTTTATAAATATGGTCGCCGGAAAGAACTAAAAGATATTCCGGAGAATATTTATCGATAAAATCGATATTCTGAGAAATCGCGTCAGCAGTACCTCTGTAAACGTCAAGATCTGCATCAGCTTTTTCACGTGGTGGAAGAACAAAGACTCCACTTTCTCTGGCATCAAGTCCCCAGCGTCCGCCAGCTGCTACATAACTATTCAGAAGAACGGATTCGTACTGAGTCAGTACTCCGACAATGTCCACTCCGCTGTTAGCGCAGTTGCTGAGCGGGAAATCAACAATGCGGTATTTTCCGCCATATGAAACTGCCGGCTTGGCTACTTTGTTGGTGAGTTCATGAAGACGGCTTCCACGTCCGCCAGCCAGGATCATCGCTAACATGTTGTTTTGTTTCATAGTGAACCCTCACTTTCCTTTTAGATTGCTTATATGAATCTATTATACATTTTTTACAAAAACATTTCTACATTTTTGAGCAAAAAAGTGTGGCTTGATTGATATTTTTTTTTGATGATTGTTAAGTGTGTATTAAATTGATGGAAAAATTTCGACAAAAACATAAAAAAGTAACAAAAACAGAGGAGCGGACGAGAAATGCTGTATACAAGGCTGGAAAGGAGCCGACAATCACTGGACGAAAAGTATGTTTTACGTTATAATAACAAGGTTAAAGGGAAAAATAAAAGTGCTATTTGACGGATGAGAGGGATATAGTGAACAGACGAGAGGATTTTAAACGTTTTATAGTATTTTGTCTGGCAAGTCTTGTTGTGATCGCACAGACAGCTGTTTTTGCATATATCTGGTATGACTATTACAGAGGACTTATTTTTGAACCGTTCTGGAGAAAAGGTAACTGGGTCCTGATTGCAATCTACGGATTGATCAATGTTTTGTTTTCCAGACTTTATGGAGGTCTGAAAGTAGGATATCTGAAACGCATAGATGTATTTTATTCTCTGACGCTGGCTACGATCTGTACAAATATCGTGACATATTTTCAGATCACGTTGATCAACCGATGGTTCCTGAGACCATGGCCAATGATAGAGATGACACTGATTCAGTTTGTGATCATCCTTGTATGGATATGGGGTTCCAGATATATTTATTCAAAATTATATCAGGCAAGGAAACTTCTGGTGATTTATGGAGACCGTGATCCTGGTGATCTGATCAGTAAAATGAATTCCAGACGTGATAAATATGATATCAGCGGAAAAGTTCATATCAGTGTGGGTGAGAAAGAAATTTACCGGATGATGAAGGAATATGACGGAGTGATCATATGGGATCTTCCGGCAAATATCCGTAACCGTTATCTGAAACATTGTTTTGCACATTCTATCCGGTGCTATCTCAGTCCGAAGATTTCTGATGTGATCCTGATGGGAAGCGAACGCATTCATTTGTTTGACACACCGCTTCTTGTTGCGAAGAACATGGGACTTTCTATTGAGCAGCGTGCAGCAAAACGGCTGTTGGATATTATTGTTTCGGGTATTGGAATCATAGTTGCATCTCCACTGATGCTGATCATTGCATTGTGTGTGAAGTTTTATGACAGAGGTCCGGTCTTATATCGACAGGAAAGACTTACGGAGGGCGGAAGACCATTTAAGATCTGTAAGTTCCGTAGTATGTGCGTGGATTCCGAGAAGAACGGTGCAAGACTTGCATCCAAACATGACAGCAGGATCACCCCGGTAGGAAGAGTACTCCGCAATCTGCATCTGGATGAACTGCCTCAGTTATTTAATGTATTTATGGGGGATATGTCTCTGGTTGGACCGAGACCGGAAAGACAGACGCTTGTCCGCGAATACTGCAAGGAAATTCCAGAGTTTTATTATCGCCTGAAGGTTAAGGCAGGACTTACCGGTTATGCGCAGGTATATGGTAAATACAACACCACACCTTATGATAAACTGAAGCTGGACCTGTTCTATATTGAGAATTACTCTTTTGTACTTGACCTGAAACTGCTTATGATGACAGTGAAGATATTCTTCCAGAAAGAAGTTTCTGAAGGAGTAAATGATAATCAGACAAATGCACTGAAGGATTCAGTGGATCCGGTAAAAGAACTTTCTGAGAAAGAACCGGTGGATCCGGAAGAAAAAGAATAAGCCACGGGGGTTTACCCCGTGACTTTTTTTCAGCTTTTTTCCATAAAAGCTACATATTCATCAAGGACTTCGTCCGGATCACCGATTCGCTTGATCTGTCCTTCGTGCATCCACATAACAGTATCGCAAAGCTGTTTCAGAGTTTCGATACTATGGGAGACGATAACTACGGTACGATCTTTGTTGGAGATCAGGCTCTTCATCTTTTCATAACTCTTCTTTTTGAATTTCTGGTCGCCGACACTCAATACTTCGTCGATCAGCATAATGTCTGTTTCAAGAATAGCTGTGATGGAAAAAGCCAGTTTGGAATACATACCGCTGGAATAAGTTCTGACTGGCATATCAATGAACTCGCCGATTTCAGCAAAATCAATGATTTCCTGTTCTTTGGCTTTGACCTGTTCTTCAGTAAAACCAAGAAGCATACCGGAAAGAGTGATATTTTCACGGCCGGTCATCTCACGGATGAAACCGACACCGATGGACAGGAGTGAAATACTGTGTCCGTTCAGGTCAATAGAACCACTGTCCGGAGAAAAGATACCAGCCAGTGCGTTCAGTGTGGTGGATTTTCCACTTCCGTTCTTACCGATGATACCAAGGATCTCGCCTTCGCGAACGTAGAAGGAAATTCCTTTTACTGCAACAAAACGGTCAGGTTTCTGACGTTTCAGATGAAGCAGAGTTTTCTTAATAGAAGTTTTTTTCAGATTCTGGTAGCTGATAACCAGATCTTTGACTTCGATTGCATGCTTTTCTTCCATATTAAATCACCTTTACATAGCTGTTTTCGCTCTTATAGATTTTGCGGATACCAAGGGCACAGAGTACCAGCCCGATCAGGAACCACAGAAGCAGAAGCTTACGATGAGGTGCCTGTCCGTAGATTACGCACTGACGCATGGATGTGATCAGAAATGCGATCGGGTTTCCCTTGCCGATGTAGTTGTTGTATGGTGCCGGCAGACGACTCATGATGTTCCAGAATACACCGGTCAGGTAGAATACAAGGCGAAGTGCGATACGCAGAACATTGCCAAGGTCTTCTACAAATACACCATAATGAAGCAGAAAACAACTGATACCAAAAACTACAGTAACTAGTGTGATCAGAATTGGAATCACATACAGGATATTCAGAGTCAGCGGAACGCGCCATATAGCAAGCATAGCAACGATGATCAGCAGAGAAATGCACATCTTGAAGCCGTTGACACATATTCTGATAACCAGAAGGATGAATTTTGGTATATATACTTTGGATACGATTGGTTTGTTGTTCTTGATGATCTTGACACTCTGCAACAGACACTTGTTAAAAAAGTCCCAGAGAGTGATGCCGACAAAAACGAAGATCGCAAAGTACTGTTCTTTAGACTTAAATACATATCCGAACATGAATACATAGATCAACATGAAGCACAGAGGATCCAGTACCCACCAGAGCCAGTTCAGATAGGAATTGGCTACTTCAGCTTTCAACTGGGCTTTAGAAGAGTAAATGGCATACTTCCAGTACTTCTTCATGTCATCCCTAAATCGTTTAAACATAAAATCCGCTCCTATATTTTCTTTATTAAATTATAGAACCCCCAGTAATCTGAGGGCTGTGACCTTACTTATCATACACTACCAAAGGTTTGTTGACAAGAGAAATCTATTGTTCTTTCTTTATTATTTTGCAAGAAAGCTTGTATTTTGCAGGAAAAAGCTTGACTTATATAGTATGGTTGTGCTAAACTAGACGAGCGACATGGAAGTTAGGTCTTTTTTTTATGCCCGAAAAAGGCAAAAAGGCCCACGCAAATGAAAACACTGGAGGTGGAAGTTGTGCGCGTTAAGATTACATTGGCATGTACGGAGTGCAAGCAGCGTAACTACAATATGACCAAGGAGAAAAAGAATCATCCTGAGCGTCTTGAAACAAAGAAATATTGTAAGTTCTGCCGTACCCATACTCTGCACAAGGAAACAAAATAATCACAAACGATTGTGAGGTTAGACTATGCAAGAGAAAGAAAAATCTGCTGGCAAAGGTCAGAAGAGAAATTGGTTTCAGGGACTTCAATCGGAATTCAAAAAGATTGTCTGGGTTGACAAGGCTACACTTGTAAAACAGACTATAGCAGTTACAATTATTACAGTTGTACTTGCTGTGATCATCAGTGTATTTGACTCAGCTATTCTGGAAGGAATAAATCTTTTAGTGAAATAAGGATAACGGTGATTGTATGTCAGAAGCGAAATGGTATGTTGTTCATACTTATTCAGGGTATGAAAACAAAGTAAAAGCCAACATTGAAAAAACAATCGAAAACAGACACCTGGAAGACCAGATTCTGGAGGTTCGCGTTCCGCTGCAGGAAGTTGTGGAAATGCGTAACGGTGCTGCCAAGCAGGTCCAGAAAAAGATGTTTCCTGGTTATGTGCTTCTCAACATGGTCATGAATGATGATACCTGGTATGTTGTCCGCAACACCAGAGGTGTTACCGGATTCGTAGGACCGGGATCCAAACCGGTTCCGCTTACGGAAGAAGAAATGCTCCCGTTAGGAATCAAGAATGATGACATTCAGGTAGACTTTGCAGAGGGTGATATGGTTGTTGTAACAGCTGGAGCATGGAAAGATACTGCAGGTGTTATTACTGCAATCAGCACTCAGAAGCAGACGGTTACTATCAATGTTGAATTGTTTGGCCGCGAAACGCCGGTAGAAATAAGTTTCGCAGATATTAAGAAGGCGTAACACATTCAAGTGGGAGGGAAGAACCCCCGCCAATACCACATAGGAGGTGCCGAAAAATGGCAAAAAAAGTAACAGGTTATATTAAATTACAGATTCCTGCTGGTAAAGCAACTCCAGCACCACCGGTTGGTCCGGCTCTTGGACAGCACGGTGTAAACATTGTACAGTTCACAAAAGAGTTTAATGCAAGAACAGCAGATCAGGGAGATCTTATCATTCCTGTAGTTATCACTGTTTATGCAGACAGAAGTTTCAGCTTCATAACCAAAACTCCGCCGGCAGCTGTTCTTCTTAAGAAAGCAGCTAACATCAAATCAGGTTCCGGCGTACCGAACAAAACAAAGGTTGCAAAAGTAACAAAAGCTCAGATTCAGGAAATCGCTGAACTGAAAATGAAAGACCTGAATGCAGCATCCCTTGAAGCAGCTATGAGCATGATCTCTGGTACTGCTAGAAGTATGGGAATCGAAGTCGTAGACTGAGAAAAAATTAATTGAAGTGAGTGGGAGGGAAATTCCCGCAATTACCACAGGAGGTTATAGAAATGAAACGAGGAAAGAAATACGTGGAAGCTGCTAAAGCAGTAGACCGCGCAACATTATATGATACCGCTGAGGCTATCAGCCTTGTAAAGAAATCCGCAGTTGCTAAATTTGACGAAACTATCGAAGTTCATATCCGTACAGGCTGCGATGGACGTCACGCAGACCAGCAGATCCGTGGTGCAGTAGTTCTGCCTCATGGAACTGGTAAAAAGGTTCGCGTTCTTGTATTTGCAAAAGATGCAAAAGCAGAAGAAGCAAAAGCAGCTGGTGCTGATTATGTAGGAGCTGAAGACCTCATTCCGAGAATCCAGAATGAAGGATGGCTTGATTTCGACGTTGTTGTTGCTACACCAGACATGATGGGTGTTGTTGGACGTCTTGGTCGTGTACTCGGACCAAAAGGTCTCATGCCAAACCCGAAAGCTGGTACTGTAACTATGGACGTTACAAAAGCGGTTAACGATATCAAAGCAGGTAAGATTGAATACCGTCTTGATAAAACCAATATCATTCATGTTCCGATCGGTAAAGCTTCCTTTACTGAAGAACAGTTAAGCGACAACTTCCAGACGCTGATTGAGGCTATCGTTAAAGCAAGACCGAGCACTCTGAAAGGACAGTACTTAAGAAGTGTTGTTCTGACTCCTACAATGGGACCTGGAGTAAAGCTTAACACTGCTAAATACGTATAATTTTTAACGGATTGTAATACGGTTTTAACCAATAAAAAGGCACTGCATAAACGGAAGTTTATGCGGTGCCTTTTGTGGTATCACATGGAATGAAAGAATCACATCCGCGGTAATGCCAATATGCAGCGATTAAAGAATCACATCCACGGTATTGCCAATGAGAGAATTGGATGCAGAGCCGGAAGTATTTGCGGTACCTGTAGTAATGCCGGCGAGATCTGCAGTGTGAACACTGCCCGCGATTTCTGCAATAGCCGCTACAGAGGAAGTATCGGCAGCATTACTGGTACTATCCTGTTTTGTGCTCGCTTTGGCTTTTTTAGGCGGGATCACGATCTGACTTGCATGTCTTTTTATCTTTTTTGCAATGGAAGACATTTCTGTCAGGTAATCACTGTCACTGCCAAATAATTGCTTGAACTTATAAGTTGCGGCCTGATTTACAGTGCCTTTCTTAACACTGAGTTTGCCGTTGGAACTGATCGAGATACCAACGCTTTCTAAAGCGTCTTTTTGTTCTCTGGTCAAGTGTTTCATCCGTGAGATAAGACGTTTTGCCTGGCCGGAAGTCGAGTTTCCTGCACTTTCCAGTAAATTATTATAAGTATCTGCAAATAGTTTTGTAAATTTATAATTGGTGGAATCGCTGACCGTATTCATCGAATTGGAATCTTTATCTTCCATTACGGTTGGTTCACTCCACTCCAACTGACGCAATTGCTCAATGATCTTTTTCATAGCTGAGGAATCCGCCTTGGTAAGTTCACTATTCTGCATGGATGAACGACGCTCTGCTTTGCGTGCACCACGGTTTGAAGAGTATATCCACCGCAAATAAAAGTCATACGAATAAGTTGTAGCGACCATAATACCTACATTCCTTTCCGAGTCCGCAGCTCTTTGCTGCCAGACTGTGTGTTCGTTAATGAGCCCGGAAAAACAAATGTCTGCTTCGCAGCTGCTTGTTTTTCTTTGGGACTCTGTATATTATATCGGCAAGGGAGACAGAAAACATAAGTATTGTTGAAGTTTTGAATTTTTCATGGTAACATGAGGAGAATTAAGAGTAAGATAAGAGTAGAAAACGAGGTGAAACAACGGGAAACCGTTATGAGTTATGCAGGAAAGAATACGATATCATAAAATTAATTTGGAAGATAGAGAGCTTATGATGACCATG
>OLXW01000651.1_pt1 | contig 22586 bp, 20 predicted proteins | sample 1673551 | NCBI WGS metagenome assembly OLXW01 (sample SAMEA103958114, study PRJEB25191) | human gut metagenome | reverse complement strand
CTGCACCGTATTTTGCATAAGCTTCCTGCTTATATGCTGCAATGATTCCTCTGGAGGAATTCACAATTGCGCCCAATCCATCTTCATTGAAGAAGTGAACCAGATCCTTGCCTTTACCACCCTGTGCACCATAACCCGGTACCAGAATATAAGCCTTCGGCATAATCTTTCTCAGGACTTTACCCATTTCCGGATAAGTAGCACCAACAACCGCACCTACCTCGCTGTAACCGCAGGAGCCAACACAATCTTCGCCCCATTTTGCCACATGTTCACCAACTAACTCATACAATGGTTTTCCATCGATTAACTTATCCTGAAATTCGCCGGAAGATGGATTTGAAGTCTTTACCAAAACAAAAATACCCTTCTTTTCCTCTTTGCAGACATCAACAAATGGTTTCACACCATCGGTACCAAGATACGGATTGACCGTAATCATATCCTCATCAAAGCCACGGCAAACGGTAGTCCCAACGGTCACACTGCCCAAATGAGCATTTGCGTAAGCCGTTGAAGTCGAACCAATATCGCCACGTTTCACATCACCGATAACAACCAGTCCCTTTTCTTTGCAGTAATTTACTGTTTTCTGAAAAGCCACAAGTCCCGGAATTCCAAACTGCTCATACATGGCAATCTGAGGTTTTACAGCCGGAATCAAATCATAAACCGCATCCACGATTCCTTTGTTATATACCCAAATCGCTTCTCCGGCCGCCTCCATGGTCTCTCCATATTTTGAAATGGCATCTTTTAAAATCCATTCCGGAATATAAGAAAGCATAGGGTCTAATCCAACAACAACCGGTGCCTTTGTCTTTTTAATTTTTTCAACTAATTGATCAATCATGGTGTCCTCCATTTATTCATATTGATAAACAATGTTTCCGCCTACAATCGTATAATACACACGACCATTGACTTTTGCTCCATCAAATGGTGTGTTCTTACCTTTTGATAAAAAGGTATTCTTATCAATCACATATTCCGAATCCATATCCGCAATTGTAATGTCCGCCGGTGCCCCCACAGAAAGTGTTCCGCCTGGTACCGAAAGAATCCGGCATGGATTCGTACTCATTTTTTCAACTAACTGAAGCGGGGTTAATTTTCCCGTCTTCACAAGATGTGTCACAGAAAGTGCATATGCCGTTTCTGAACCAACAATTCCAAACGGTGCTTTTGCAATCGACTGTTTCTTTTCTTCTTCGCCGTGTGGCGCATGGTCCGTAGAAATTGCTTCCATCGTGCCATCCGCTAAACCATCCACCAAAGCTTCTACATCCGCAGCACTTCGCAGTGGTGGATTCATTTTATAATTCGCATCGTCTCCTGCGATTTCATCCTCTGTCATTGCAAAATGATGTGGACATACTTCTGCTGATACACTGACGCCATCCTTTTTTGCAATACGAACCATTTTTACACTGTCTTTTGTTGAACAGTGACACAAATGAAGATGAACTCCGGTTTCTTTCGCAAGAAGAATATCTCTTGCCACAATCACATCTTCTACCGCATTGGTGATTCCGCAGATTCCAAGTTCTTTGGCTTTTTCCCCCGCATTCATTGCTCCGTGGCCTACCATGTTTTTATCTTCACAATGGGCAAGCACCGGAATTCCCGCTTTTTTTGCTTCTTTCATCGCCACGCGGTAAATTTCGGCATTCATCACGGACTTGCCATCTTCGCTAATTGCTTTTGCTCCTGCTTTTACCATACCGGCAATATCCGTCATTTCCTCGCCAAGCTGCCCTTTCGTAACAGCCCCAACAGGATAAACACGAATCGGACTGTCTGTTTTGGCAATCTTAAGAATTTTTTCAATCATTGCCGGAGAATCTGTCACAGGCTTTGTATTTGGCATCGGGCAAACCGCTGTAAAACCGCCCTTTGCCATCGCGTGCGTACCGGAATAAATTGTTTCCTTGTACTCAAAACCGGGTTCTCTTAGGTGCACATGCAAATCAACAAGTCCCGGCATCACGTATTTTCCTTCTGCATCAATCACCGTACATTCGTCTGGAATTTTATCCGACGAAAGGCTGCCAACACAGGCAACCTTTCCCTCTTTCACATATACATCACATACTTCATCCAGATGATTGGCAGGGTCTAAAACATGTCCATTCTTAATCCATAGGTTCAATAAACAAATCCACCTTTCCAAAATCATCCAGGTCAAAACTACTTGTCAGACCCGCCTTCTCGATATCTTTAACAACTGCCTGATTGGTGATTACCTGAGCAATTTCGCTTTTTGGAACCCACTTACTGTCACGAAGTTCCTCTGCCAAAATCACTTCATCCATCTGTGCATCACACAGAAAAGCAATTCCACATGTACAAATCTCACCTGCGGTAAATCCCCAGGTGTACAGTGGCTTATTTACCTGAACAGCCACTCCTGTTTTTTCCGCCACAATGCGCTCTACTGCTTTTTCCGGTGTCTCTCCGAATTCCATCTCCCCATCAATAAATTCCCACTGATAAGGGTCAAAAATACGGTCATCATACCAGCGCTCCACTGCTAAATAAGAATCCTGATACTGCACAATTCCTTTGACCAGCACACGAAATTTACTCATTCCCATCATCCTTTCCCAATTTATTTAGCTGTTATATATCCTTTGGCTTTCAAAAGTTCCGCCATCAGCACAGCACCACCTGCTGCACCACGTACGGTATTATGGGAAAGTCCCACAAATTTCCAGTCAAAATATGCGTCTTTTCGAAGACGTCCGATACTAACGCCAAATCCATTTTCATAATTTACATCCAAAGCAACCTGTGGGCGGTCATCCTCTTCTAAATACTGAATGAACTGCTTTGGTGCATTTGGCAGTCCCAATTCCTGAGGTGCACCCTTAAACTCAACAAGTGCCTGAATCAGCTCTTCTTTCGTTGGTTTCTGTTTAAAATTAACAAATACCGCAGCCGTATGTCCATCCAGTACCGGTACACGGATACACTGGCTTGTAATCAATGGGCCATCGGCTTTTACAATCTGTCCATTCTCAACTTTACCCCAGATACGAAGCGGCTCCTGTTCACTCTTTTCTTCTTCGCCACCAATATATGGAATAATATTATGCTCCATCTCCGGCCAGTCTTTAAATGTCTTTCCTGCTCCGGAAATTGCCTGATAAGTCGTAGCAACAACCAGTGTCGGCTCAAACTTTCTCCATGCGGTAAGTGCCGGTGCATAACTCTGGATCGAACAGTTTGGTTTTACACAGATAAAGCCTCTCTTTGTTCCCAGACGTTTTTTCTGGCTCTCGATAACCTCTAAATGCTCCGGATTTACTTCCGGTACAATCATTGGAACATCCGGTGTCCAGCGGTGTGCACTGTTGTTAGAAACAACCGGTGTCTCGGTTTTTGCATAATCTTCTTCAATCTTTTTTCCTTCACAAACATATTTTAAAATACTGCTGTCTTCATCGAATTCCGGATTCTGCCCCAGCCATCCAACAGTCAGACCATTAGAAAATATAATTTTCCCCTCATCAGCTTCTTCCTCTCCTGCGATAATCCGAAGAAGTGTAGACTTTCCAGTACCATTAATTCCAATAATCCCAATTTTATCTCCCTCATCTACACTACAGGAAAGATCTTCGAGAACCAGCTTATCTCCATATAGCTTTGAAATATGTTCTACATTTATTACACTCATGACAAACTCCCATTTTCTAAAACTTTATAATAACAAAAAAAGCTGAAAACCACAAAGGTCTTCAGCTTCTTCCAACAATGCAGTTGACGGGACTTGAACCCGTACCCAGTCAGCCCGGACTAGATCCTTAGTCTAGCGCGTATGCCAATTCCGCCACAACTGCTTATCAGTGGTTATCTCTCTCACCGACGAAAATTATTATATCACAAGGATTTTTAAAATGCAAGAATTTTTTTCAAAAATTTTTTACTTTTTATAAACAAAACAGATGAAACCTGAGAAACCAATATGCAGTATTGGTTTCTCAGGTTTCTGTCTCTTGCCTACAGAATAATTGAAAAATACGACTGCCACTTTCTCTGGGGGCGTCTCCCCCTTGCCTGCGGCAATTCAGAATTTACTTAAAGTATTCTACTCCACTTTCGAAAATCTTCTGATCCTGTTTTGCGTAAATATTCTTAGCAATATTCTCTCCGATACGTTCGGAATGTGCCATCTTACCAAGGACACGTCCGTCTGGGCTTGTGATACCTTCAATAGCATAGTAGGAACCATTTGGATTGTAGCGGTCATCCATTGTAGGTTCTCCGTTTAAGTTAACATACTGTGTTGCAACCTGTCCATTCTTGAATAATTTTTCAATCCATTCTTTGCTTGCAACAAAACGTCCTTCACCATGAGATGCAGGAATTGCATAAATCTGGTCAAGTACGGCTTTACGAAGCCATGGGGACTTGTTGGTTACTACTTTTGTATATACCATAGTAGATACATGGCGGCCAATCTCGTTCATTGTCAGTGTTGGAGAATCTTCTGTCTGGTTAACGATTTCTCCATATGGTACAAGACCGAGCTTAACGAGTGCCTGGAATCCATTACAGATACCAAGTGCAAGACCGTCTCTCTCGTTAAGAAGCTTCATAACGGATTCTTTAATCTTTTCATTTCTAAATACAGTTGCAAAGAACTTCGCAGAACCTTCTGGTTCATCACCCGCACTGAATCCGCCTGGGAACATAATAATCTGTGCCTGGCTGATTGCCTTTTCAAATGCATCTACAGATTCAAGAATGTCGGATTCTGACTGGTTCTTAAATACAAGTGTCTCTACTTCTGCTCCTGCGCGACGGAATGCCTTTGCAGAATCGTATTCACAGTTTGTTCCTGGGAATACTGGAATAAATACCTTTGGAACTGCAACTTTATTTTTGCATACATAAATGTCATTTGTACGGTATAATGGCTGTGATACGTTATGTTTCGTTGCATTTGTCTTTGTAGGGAATACAGATTCTAATGGTTTCTGCCATACGTCACACATCTCTTTTAAAGAAATCTCTTCTTCACCAACCTGGAAGAATGAATCATCTGTAACTCGTCCTACAAATATATTCGGCAGAACTGCCATCTCATCCATCCATTCTGTAGGAATCTCTACAAGAATAGAACCATAATATTTCTTTGTAAGATCTTCCTTATTAAAGTCTCTTACTAACTTCACACCATACATATTTCCAAAGCTCATCTTGCTGATTGCCTCAATCAGTCCGCCTGCTCCAAGAGCATATGCAGATGCGATAACATCTTTACGCATTAATTTATGAATCGTATCATAAATCTTTCCGGCCTCTTTATAATCCGGAATACCATATTCATCAAATGGAATATCCACACGAAGAAGATTATTACCTGCTTTCTTAAATTCTGGTGTTACAACATGGGAAGCCTTTGTATAATCTACAGCAAAGGAAACTAATGTTGGTGGAACATCGATATCTTCAAAGGAGCCAGACATACTGTCTTTTCCTCCGATGGATGGAATTCCAAAACCTTTCTGTGCATTGTAAGCACCGAGTAATGCAGCAAATGGTTTACCCCATCTCTTAGGATCTGTGCCAAGTCTTTCAAAATATTCCTGGAATGTCAGACGAATCTTACGGAAGTCTCCACCGGCAGCTACAATCTTAGCTACAGACTCAAGTACTGCATAAACGGCTCCATGGTATGGACTCCAGCTTGAAAGATATGGATCAAATCCGTAGGACATCATCGTTGTAAGTTCTGTCTTACCTTCTAATACAGGTAACTTCGCTGTCATTGTCTGGATTGGAGTAAGCTGTGTCTTTCCACCAAATGGCATGGTAACTGTTCCAGCTCCGATAGAGCTGTCAAACATTTCTACTAAGCCTTTCTTAGAACATACATTAAGGTCAGAAAGTTTCTCTGTCCACATCTCTTTTACGTCTTTGAATTCATCCTGTTTTTTGTAGTAACATTCTTTCTCGTCAGGCATTTCTACTTCAACCGTTGTTTCCTGATGTGCACCATTCGTATCTAAGAATGCACGAGAGAGGTTTACGATTTCTTTGCCTCTCCAGGACATAACAAGACGTTTTGCCTCTGTTACTTCTGCAACTACTGTTGCTTCTAAGTTCTCTTCTTCTGCGTAAGTGAGGAACTGTTCTACATCTTTTTTATCAAGAACAACTGCCATACGTTCCTGAGATTCAGAAATGGCAAGTTCTGTTCCGTCAAGTCCGGCGTATTTCTTAGGTACTTTGTCAAGGTCGATGCGAAGTCCGTCAGCAAGCTCGCCGATTGCTACAGATACACCGCCGGCACCAAAGTCATTACACTTCTTAATAAGGATACTTACTTCCTCACGACGGAATAATCTCTGAATCTTACGTTCTGTAGGTGCGTTACCTTTCTGTACTTCTGCTCCACAAGTATCAATAGACTTTGTTGTGTGAGCTTTGGAAGAACCTGTTGCTCCACCACAGCCATCACGACCAGTACGTCCACCTAATAATACGATGATATCGCCTGGATCAGATGTTTCTCTGATAACATTCTTTCTTGGAGCTGCACCGATAACTGCACCAATCTCCATACGCTTTGCAACATAACCTGGATGATATACTTCATCTACTAATCCTGTAGCAAGACCAATCTGGTTACCATAAGAGCTGTATCCCTTTGCAGCGCCAGTAGTCAGCTTTCTCTGTGGAAGCTTACCTTTCATCGTCTCTGCCATAGGAACAGTAGGATCTGCACAACCAGTTACTCGCATTGCCTGATATACATAGGAACGTCCTGATAACGGGTCACGGATTGCACCACCAAGACAGGTAGCTGCACCACCAAATGGTTCGATTTCTGTTGGGTGGTTATGTGTCTCGTTCTTAAAGCTGATCAGCCATTCTTCTGTCTTATCTTCAAATTCTACAGGAACAACGATACTGCAGGCATTAATTTCATCGCTCTCTTCCATATTATCAAGAAGTCCGTCCTGTTTTAACTTCTTCATTCCCATAAGAGCAAGATCCATCAGGCAGATAAACTTATCCTTTCTGTCTCCATATACTTCTGCACGGTCAGCAAGATATTCATTATATGTCTTTTCAAAAAGAGGTTTATAATATCCATCACCAAATGTAACATCCTTAAGTTCTGTAGAGAATGTTGTATGACGGCAATGGTCAGACCAGTATGTATCTAACACACGAATCTCTGTCATTGAAGGGTTTCTGTCTTCTTCTCCATAATAGTAATTCTGGATATAACGGAAATCTTCAAATGTCATTGCAAGACCTAAAGAATCGTAAAGTGCCTTCAGTTCTTCTTCTGGCATATCCTTAAATCCGTCAAAGATTGCAACATCTGCTGGTTCTTCGTAATCCATAACGAGGGTTTCCGGCTTCTTCTCGTCTGTCTCTCTGGAATCTACCGGGTTGATACAGTATTCTTTGATCTTCTCAAATTCCTCATCACTGATATTACCAGAAAAAACATAAGTTGTTGCAGAGCGGATAATTGGTTCTTCCTTCTCATTAAGAAGCTGTAAACACTGCATAGCTGAATCGGCTCTCTGATCAAACTGTCCAGGAAGATATTCTACGCTAAATACTCTGTCTCCCTCTTTTTTAGGGAAATCTTCCTCATACAAATCATCTACAGGTGGTTCTGAGAATACGGTAACTGCCGCTTTTTCCATCGTTTCTGCTGAGACATTCTCCACATCATAGCGAATCAGAACTCTGACATTACTGACATCATCTATAGAAAGATATGCCTTTAATTCTTCTGCAAGTTCTTTTGCCTTTACCGCATAGGACGGTTTCTTTTCCACATATAATCTCTTTACCTGACTCATGATATCCTCCAAGTATGTTTAATTAAATTGTGGGGACAATTCAGAAATTATCCCCTGCTTTTCTGTTAAAAATATGATAACACTTTTTTATTCTATTTCCTATGGTTTTATATCAGTTTCTTCAAAACCATGAATTCTGACAAAAATCGACGAAAAAAATTCAAAAATTTTTAGATTTTTTACAGATGAATCCTCTTGATTATCTGAAATACCAAAAGATTTGAATAGACAACCGGCCTTGTTTCCGCGTAAAAAATGATACCATCTGTTGGTGCTTTTACTTCGGAAATAATCTCCCCGCTATCTGCCTTCATAATCTGCGCCAAAACATCTCCTCTGCTGACTTCCTGACCACATTCTGCTTTCTTTATAAAAATGCCTGCGGCCTCTGTCATGATGGGCTCTAAATCTCCCTCTTTTAAGACGCTCGCAATATAACCGCTGTGAGAATAATAACGGATAATCCCCATTCTTGTAAGGAAACGCAGAATAGAAGAAACGGCCTGCGCTGCCAGTTCATCATCAATTTTTCCTGTCATGCCTGTATACAAAGAAAAAGCCTCCGTACCATTTCTTTGCCAGTTATTATGTAATGTTGTTCTGTCAAATGGTCTGCTTTTTGCCTCAATAACATAAGGCAGTCCGAACAGGTTTGCAAGGCTGGTACTTCCATGTTCCGGATCAAGCAATCGGATATGCGGCATAAACGTTCCCCCAAGATAAAAGGATGGCAGATGAATGCCATATCGGTATCCTTTTGTCGTTTCCATAATCGCATATGCCACACGGCTTCCCGATTCCCCAGATGGATTTCCAGGAAACAATCTGTTTAAATCGGTGTCATCAGAAATCCAGAAACGCTTTCCAAAATCCATCGACATATTACTTACAGAAGGGATTACTAAAATGCCATTCTCCCCCACAATGTCTCCATGCTTTTCTATTTTTTTCAATACATCAATCAGCTTTGAACAAATGTAAAGCTGCTGGTATTCATTTCCTCTCAAGGCCCCAACAATGCAGGCAGAATGTTCTTTTCCTTCATTTTTTCCAAAATAATATCCTTTTACATTAATTTCCTGTTGAAAAGGAGACTCCATCGAATATAAGACCTTTTCTTCCATGTAAATATCCTCTCTTTCTTCATGTACTTCCAAACCTTTTTATTCTTCATTCTGTAAGAAGATTTTTATGTTACCAGTGTCCCAATTTATAAGGTATGCACAGGGCGTACTCTAACAAAATTAGGATACATCATCGGAGTTCTCACTTTTATTCGTACTTTCCTGCAGGTCTTTCTGTTTTACAAATCCTTGCCAAAAGCTCTCCCTCACAAACTGCCGGATATTCTCTCAAACTAAAAATCATTCCATCACACGGTACTGTTATCTCCTCGATTTCCGCACCAAGAATCGGACGCACGATTGAGCCTATCATCTGGCCTTCTCTCACATAACTTCCAATCTGCGCTTTAGGAATAAAAATCCCACTTGTATTACAGTGTACTACTTCCACGTCGTTTTTCTTTACCGTTACAGTCTTTTTCGTAGGCGAAATTTCTCCATCAAAAATGTCTAACTCTTTCATCATCCGAAAAACACCATCCAGCACTTTTTTACAATAGTCATAATCTATCTTCAGTGCGATTCCCGACTCAATCACCACGTTCGGAATGCCTTTTCTTCGTAAGCTGTAAGCAAGACTTCCCTCCCACACAGAAGAAGAATTACTATTCATCCACAACACAGGAATCCCTGACTTTTGCGCAAGTTCTGTCACTTTTTTTCCGGCATTTTCCGGCACTCGAATCTGCGGAATCTCCCGGATAAAAATATCACTTGAATGAATATCAATGCAAAAATCTGATCCCATTAAATCTGCAACGACTTCTGCCGCCATATATTCTATCGTATGTCCATGACGGCTGCCCGGAAACATTGCATTCATATCTAATGCGCCCGGCGCATTTCGCTTTCTTATCTCCAGTGCCATCGGGGTCACGCAAGGATATACATCGACAATTCCTCTTAAATGTTCTCTCTCTTCCTTAATTCTTCGTATCAGCTCATAACAGATATACTGTCCCTGTAATTCATCTCCATGAACCCCGGCAACAATACTTAATCTTGGCATATCCTCCCGTATATAATCTGGCTCTAACCTGTTTTTCTTTATTTTTATTGGAAGTCCTACCGGCATCTGCGCCGTCATTACTGTCTCTATCATCTATAGTCTCCCTTCTGTTAATTAAAAATCATTATGACGCTTTTGAAATAACTCTCAAAACTATTTTTTATACTTCCTTTTGCTTTTACGGCCGCTTCACTTATTGACCTTTTGGCTTTTGTGAGCTATCATTAACTTCGTATAGAATATACTATAAATTTATCTTTTGCAAATTTTTATACTAGGAGGATATAAATTATGGATAAAATAGCAAGTTTTACCGTAAATCACCTTGATTTAATCCCAGGGGTTTATGTTTCAAGAAAAGACTATGTTGGAAAAGAAGTTCTCACCACTTTTGACCTGCGTATGACCGCACCAAACAGAGAACCTGTTATGAACACTGCCGAACTTCATACAATTGAACATCTGGCCGCAACCTATTTAAGAAATAATGATGAGTGGAAAGAAAAAGTTATTTACTTTGGACCAATGGGCTGCCGTACTGGATGTTATTTAATTCTTGCAGGCGATTACGAATCCAAAGATGTCGTAGGACTTGTACGCGACACTTTTTCATTTATCGCTGATTACGAGGGAGAAATTCCGGGTGCCGCCGCAAAAGACTGTGGCAATTATCTTGACCAGAACCTTCCAATGGCAAAATATCTTGCGAAAAAATATTTAAACGAAGCGTTAAATAACCCTTCTGAAAAAAATCTGATTTATCCCGCATAAATCTTTGAACTTTTCACATACTACCTCCTGTACCTAATCAATATGCTCTTATGTACTCTCGGAATCTTTTTATGCTTGATTTTGTGAGAAGATTTTTTGTCAGTTGTGCCCAAATTTTTGAAGCGTACTCGGTGCGTACGTTGATGAAATTCGGGTGCGGCTGGCGGAAAATCAGCCACGAAAGCAAGCGCAAGAAAGACTCCGAGAGTACATTCTTAAAAAAGGAGGATTTATCATGAAAAGTTCAAAAAAAACCTATCAGGAAGTTGCAGAAGCCTGTAGCAAATACCAGCCAGTATCTGAAGAATACGGATTTAAAAATTCTTCCTGTGAATGCAACACACCAAGCTGCTTAAACTGTACTCATTTTACAGATCAGGAACACTGTGATTTAGACTTATATGATCAGATTGTAGAGAGAATCAAGTAACTTCTGATTTGTAGAACGAAACGGACGCCAGCAAAGAGAGCCTATCCCCTATATTTGTGACTTTAGTCGCTGCGGTTTGAATACTCGCTTCATATGCTCGTATTCAAACCTTGCTCCGAGGCCACAAATATAGGGGATAGGCTCTCTTTGCTGGCTGACTGTGGATGCTGGTACAAAATCAGAATTCATGTTAGAGATTTGGGGATTCTCCAGAATATTATGAATTTGTAAAAAAATCTGCTTCTCTATAACATGGTATAAAAAGATATTACTCTGATTCACTTTCTCAAATTTTTTCACTGATTTGTTGATGCAGGAGTAAACATAAACATCCGCTATAAAAACTTTGAAAAATCGAATTTAAATATTATTTTTTTAATATACTGTTATGGATTCATTGTATTTTCTCATAAAATCACTGTCTTCTGGGGAATCTCCAAATCTCTCCAACATGAATTCTGATTTTACTTCAGCAACCATTATCAGAAACACCGAGACCACAAATATGGACGATGGGGTTTCGATGCTTCGTCAGTTTTGCCAATTCTACAAATCAGAATTCATCAAAATTTCTTTTGCTTTTTCTGGAGGGTTTTCCTTAATGATTTTGGCCACAGTTTCGTACCCTAACTTCGGTGTATAGGCCGTTGCAAAAGCATAGGATTGTTCTAAGTGTTTTTTGCAATTTTCCACATCAGGTTCTATCGTTTCAACACATTTTTCCCTAAAGATCGTGACAGCTCTTTCTGCAAGTTCAAGGCTTTCTAAGAGACTGTCTGCAATAAGTGGTAAAAAGGCATTGAGTTCAAATTCTCCATGAGCTGCTGCCATTGTGATTGCGGTATCATTTGCGATGATTCGCATGGCACATTGCATAGTCATCTCTGGAATGACAGGATTTACTTTTCCCGGCATGATTGTGCTGCCCTGCTGCATTGCTTTTAAGTGCAATTCTCCAATGCCCCCTCCTGATCCGGAATTCATAATCCGAAAATCATTGGCAATTTTCATGAGGTTTACTGCCAGTGCTTTCAATAAACCAGAGACTTCCACAAACACATCATTGTTCTGTGTTAAGTCCATCGGATATTCGGCTGCAGCAAGTCCAAGTCCGGTAAGCCGACGCAATTCCTCTATGACACGAAAACGATATTTATTCTGTGCATTATCGGAAAGACCTACTGCCGTTCCACCAAGATTGACCTGTCTAAGCCTCTCTTCTACTTTATAAATTCGCCAGCGGTCTCTTGCGATTGCCTGGGCACAGGCACCAAATTCTTCTCCAAGCGTGATTGGAACCGCATCCATCCACTCGGTTCTTCCTAGCTTTTCGATATCCTGAAAGGCATTTTCTTTTTCCTGTAAGGAAGTCTGTAATGCTGCACAGGCATCGCTTAAGTTTCTGATAAGAAAAATGGAGGCAATTCGAAGTGCTGTCGGATAGACATCATTGGTGGACTGTCCTCTGTTTACATCGTCTAAGGGATGAATACAGTTATAGTCTCCATAGTTTTTCCCTAAATGTTTTAATGCGATATTGGCAATGACTTCGTTAACATTCATATTTGTCGATGTACCTGCCCCGCCCTGTAATGCCTGTGTAACAAACAGGGCATCTATTCCTCTTCGATTATCTTCCGCCTGATTTTGATTATCTCGATTATGTTCCGCCTGCTGAGAAAAACTTTTGTCCTCTTCTGTTTTTAAAAGTAATTCATCGCATGCCGCTACGATTGCCTGATACTTTTCTTTTTCTATATCTTCCACAAGATTCTCATATGTTTTTGCTGCCGCTTTTTTTACGAGAAGCATTGCGTGAATCAAATGCAGATTTACTTTTTTATGAGAAAGTGGAAAGTTTTCAACAGCTCTTTGTGTATTGATTCCATATACGGTTTCATCTGTTAAATATTTTTCTCCAAGGGTATCCTTTTCTAATCTCAAAGTACTCCGCCCCTTTCCTGTCTTTTAAAGTGTGTTTGAAGTATCTTTTAACGCTTTAATTCTTCTAAAAGATACGGGAAAATACCAATACTTCTCTCCAAAATCCCCTGCATATAAGCAATTGCTGTCCCATAGTTTGTAAATGGAATATTCTGATCTTTCGCACACTTCATGCGGTACTTCATTTCACGTTCATTTAACATACAGCCCCCACAGTGGATTATCAGTGAAAACGGTGATAAATCTTCAGGAAATTCCCGTCCGGAAGACGTCTCGATTGTAAGCTTTTTGCCTGTATAATTTTTCAACCAGCGAGGAATCTTGACACTGCCAATATCATCACACTGACGATGATGTGTACAGCCTTCTGAAATCAATATACGGTCACCGTCTTTTAGTCTGTCAATGGCAGCCGCTCCAAGTATTGCTTCCTCAAGAAATCCTTTGTATCTTGCCATTAAAATAGAAAAGGAAGTAAGAGAAATTTCCTCTGGCACATCTGCACTTACTTTTGCAAATACCTGACTGTCGGTAATCACCATCGCCGGACGCTTTCCAATCGTATCAAGCAGTTCTCTAAGTTCATATTCTTTTACACAAATGGCTGCTCCATCTGCCTCTAATACATCACGGATTACCTGCTGCTGTGGCAAAATTAATCTTCCCTTTGGTGCTGCCTTATCAATCGGAATAACAAGCACAATAAGATCCGCCGGATGAACCAGGTCTCCAACAAGCTGAAGTTTCTGACTATCTGTCTTTACCAGACGAGCAAGTTTTTCTTTTAATTCATTGATATGTGTTTTCTCTAAAGCACTGACACAGATATGATTTGCCTGTCCTTCCTGCTCTGTACTCAATATATTTTTTTGTTCTTCTGAAAGAATATCTTCCTTATTATATACAAGCAGATATGGAATCTCTTTTTCCTTAAAAATAGCAAGCAGTTCTTCCTCACACTGTTTTATTCCTTCTGTAGCATCAATAACAAGTACTGCAATATCTGTACGGTTAAGTATCTGCTTTGTCTTGCGGACACGAAGTTCTCCAAGATGCCCTTTGTCGTCAAAACCTGGCGTATCAATAATCATAACCGGTCCTAACGGAAGAAGTTCCATTGCTTTTGAGACCGGGTCGGTTGTTGTTCCTTTTGTGTCAGATACGACAGCTAACTCCTGCCCTGTTACCGCATTTACCACGCTGGACTTTCCGGCATTTCTTCTGCCAAAAAAGCCAATATGTATTCTTTCCCCGGATGGGGTATCATTTAAACTCATAAAAATGCTCCTTTTCAAACTATACTTGTCTACAGACGATTTTAAGAAAAGAATCCAAAGCATTTTTATTCCGTCACGTTAAACATTCCATTATGCCCCAAAACAAAACTTCTCGATAACTCTCTCGAAGTTTTTGGTCAGAATTCCATAACGTGAAAGTCATAAAAATATCTTTGATTCTTTTCTTAAAATCTGTCTTTGTAATAGATACTTTTTTCTTAAAAATAATAAATATACTCTCTAATTTATAAGATTTCAATCAATGCTTTGATCTCTTCCTCCTTCGTAGCCCAGCTTGTAGCAAGACGAATGATCGTGTGGTTATCATCTGCCTTTTCCCAAAAGCTGACTGCCACTTTTTGCTCTAATTCTTTCAACCTTTCATCTTCTAATACAAGAAAAATCTGATTGGTCGGAGAGTCAATATAAAAAGTATATCCCTTCTCCTTTAGAGCCTGCTTCAATGTATCTGCTGTTTTGATTGCATTTTTACTAATCTCAAAATACAGATTATCGGTAAAAAGGGTATCAAACTGTACACCAAGCACTCTCCCTTTTGCAAGAAGTGCTCCGTGTTGCTTTACCGTAGTCATGAAATGTTTCGGTGCATTATTCTTCGGAAATACAACTGCCTCTCCGCATAATGCTCCAACCTTTGTACCACCGATATAAAATGCATCACATAAAGAAGCAATGTCCGCTAATGTCACATCATTTTCTTCACTGACAAGACCGTAGCCAAGTCTCGCACCATCTAAATAAAGTGGTGCATCATATTCATGACAGACTATAGACAACTCTTCCAATTCTTTTTTACTGTAAAGTGTACCGTATTCTGTCGGATGGGAAATATACACCATTCCCGGAAATACCATATGTTCATGGTTGCCATCTGCATAAAAATCTGTAAAATACTGTTTTACAGCTTTTGCAGTAATCTTCCCGTTCTTATGCGGAATTGCCAACACTTTATGGGCGGATGCTTCAATTGCTCCTGCCTCATGTGTGCTGATATGTCCTGTATTTGCCGCAACAACACCTTCATACTGACTTAGTATCGCATCAATAACTGTAGCATTCGTCTGTGTTCCACCAACTAAAAAATAAATATCTGCCTCTGGACATTCACAGACTTCCCTGATCTTCTGCTTTGCTGACTCACAATATTGATCTGTCCCATAGCCAGACAGCTTTTCCATGTTAGTTTCTAACAATCGCTGTAAAATCTTTTCATGGGCGCCTTCTGAATAATCATTTACAAAATCTAGCATTATATGTCTCCTCTAAAAAAAATCATTTTTATTATAGCACAAACTATAGCAAAAAAGCAGCGAGAACCCACTTGATAAAATACACTTTTTTAGAGCGTGTTCGAAAAATGCTTTCTGCAAGATGTGCGTCACAATTTGTGGGAGATTTTGTCTGAATGAGGGCGGCGTAGCGGGCTACGTCAACTGAATGAAGGCAAAATATACCGCAAATTGGGGCGTGCAGGTTGCAGGAATGATTTTTCAAACACGCTTTAGCACTTCCCCATTATTTTCTTTTGTTTATAATAAATCCAGCAACGTATTATATACCTTCTCATTATTCTTTACTACCAAAGCTATACTTTCCCTTGCATGATTCAACCTGTGAAAAATCTTTCTTACATATGAACTTCCATTTTTCATAAAACAGGCTGCCCTTAGATATCCTTCTTCATCATAATAATACCGCTCATCAAGCAGCAGAACTATTTTATCCATATCTCTGACCGCCTGCATTTTTAAATCTGCCTGCGCTTCCTGCCTCTCTGATTCTTCTATTTCAACCCACTGATATCCCTGCTTTATATAATCACTTAGCAAATTCTCTGCCTCAACATCATCATTGGCATATACTACAAAAATGTGCGGATATCCCCTTGAATTCTTCCTCGGCGGCAAATGCATCATATTCTGAATAAATGTAGAAAGTTCCGCATTCGTCCGAATACGATTTGTTAATCGAAAAACCTTAATATCTGTCTGATTTTCCAACTTTTTTATATTCTCTTTATCCATTTCTTCTGATGAGATAACATCTTCAGAATCACTGGAAAATATCACAGGCTGCTCTTTGCTTAACTCTAACAATCTCTCTATCTTATCTTTGGAAAGCAAATGTGCCTCATCAACTAAAATCCCTCTATATTTTTCAAGCGGTATTTGTGTTCCGGCTTTTCTTTCTTCGCAATTGAATTGCTTCCTCTGCTCATAATCCCGACTGCTATCCGGTCCTTTATCCTGCCCGCTATTCTGACTGCCACTTTTCTTCTCGATGCGAATCTGCTCATCTGCCAAAAAATCAATTCTTTGTAAGCGTTCATGTAATATTCTCCACTTTTCTCCATTCTCCTCGCAATGTACCATACAGATTCGATGGCGAACAGACAGCTTCATAGCAATATCATAAAGAAGCAAGGTTTTTCCTGTTCCCGGAATTCCACTAAACCAAAAACATCCTGATTGCTTTACATAAATATCTCTTAAAATCTTTTTCTCAATATCTCTTTGCTGAGAAGTCAGGAAATATTCCTTTTTTAAAAAACGGACGGGGTCTGTTATCGGTGAAATCAAATATAACTCCGCCCGAAACAAATCTTCGATATTTCCTTCATAATTCGTACCTTCTTTTTGTAAATCCTCACATAATCTTTCCCAGTCTGCATCCACGATATGATCATGATGTGTCAGACGAACCAGCCTGTTCTGGCTGCTAATATAGGTATAAGATTGAATTGGTCTTCCTAAAACAGATAAATAATAGCGATTCTGAATCAGCTGCTTACGAATTGCCTGATCCGAAACCACCCCACTCTTTAATTCAATATTTACAATATGATTGTCCTTAATCTGAAGAAGATCAAACTCTTTTCCCAATCTTGGAATCTGGAAAGAATAGAAAAAACGGAGGGAATATACTTCCTGCATATGCATTTCCAACTGAGCTGCCAATGCTCTCATACTCCCCCATTCCCAGGTACGTATTTTTAAAGGAAACTTCCTTCCAGATAACTGCCTTTCCAGTTTTGATATATGCTCTATACTCTGATTTCTTGTAAGTGTATAAATTGATAGTGATTTCACTTTGTCACCTCGAATGGAATCATTACTTTATTTTTAATGTTCTAAGATATATTTTCTGCTCCGGTGTTATCCGATAACTCTCAATCGCTTTTTGAATTGTTTTATTATGTGTCCAGACATCCAGCTTTTTATCCTCTATAAATGGAAGAATGTTCTCATATTGTTTTGCAAGTGCCGTAGCAAAATACCATGCCCGCATCATATTCACATAATACTCTTTCGAACAAATCTGCATCACCTTTTCCGGATACTCCATCTGAAAATTTTCATCCAAATAATATCGCATCAACATACCAATTCCAAATCGTATCGTATATGTATGCTGTGATTGTATCCAGCGATACACCTCTTCTATAAATACATCAAGATGCTTTTTTACCGTACGAACAGCAAGCAAATCACAAGTTGCCCAATTATCTATAAAAGGCAGAAATCGTTCCAGCTCCTGTAAACACTTTTCGTAATCCTTTATCTGCTCTAGTAAAAGACCATGCAGATTATTTTCTTCATAATACGAATGTGGAAGCACTTGCAAAAACAGCCTTGCCTCTTTAGTTTTACCAAACTCCTTTGCAAATGAACGCAGTACAGGAATCCGAACGCCGATAATCTTCTCCTTATTCACCGTCGGCATAAGCTTCGCATGAAAATCCCGATACTTTATATCCTGAAGTTCAAAAAGTTTTGACTGTATATCTTTTACTATGTTTTTCTGGTTCATGATTTTCCTTTCTGACGCTATGTATTTATGGTACTGCCAAAATTCAAGTCGAGCATTAACTTTTTACAGTTCCGGATTTTCTAACAAATCTTCGATGCTACATCCTAATACTCTTGAAAGTTTGTAAAGGGTTCTCGCCTGTGCTTTATCAATATTATTTACTTTTTGCTCATACATTTGTATCGAACGAAGTTTTACACCTGAAAGTGCTGCAAGTTCTACTTGAGATATGCCACGATTTTCACGAATTGTTTTTAAATGAATTTCCTGTGTTATGCTCATATATTTTTTATTCATATCTTCAATGAAATGCCCTATATCCATTTCATGACATGCGCTATACATTGTAACAATTTCTGAAAGAGGTATTCTTGAAAAAATATCTTTGAATCGTCTACAGGTAACCCACTGATACTCTGCCAAAGCCCAACCAGCCCAATAGACTTCAGAACGTTCCTCAGAAAATATTTTTTTTGGAAATTTGTAATTCGTATAAGCGTACATAATGATTTCCTGAGCCAGTTCTATCCCAGATATTCCTGAAACAATCGCTGGATTTCCACGCTCAAATTTGTCTGCATATCCAGATTGGACAAACAGCCTTGAAAATATATCTGCATTAAAACGACAATTGCTAATCGCATAATCAAAACATTCAGCCAGATTTTGCTTCGCATCATATAGATAAGATTCGCTGTATGCGTGAATCATTGTCCTTCATCTCCTCTCTGAGAATATCCAAAACAAAAATATCATTTTTATAGGAATGCCTGTTACGAATTTCTCTTCGATACGTTTCTCTCACATTAGAATCCCTTGCAATAAACTTAGGATAATAAACTGTTTTGTCTGCAAAATCAGCCCCGTCAAATGTCAGATTACGAAAAGATTTTTCAGAAATTAACACCGTCTGCGTTCCTAATCTACCCAGATGAAGAGCTTCGTTTAAACTGCGAAGAGGCAAACCATTTTGCACAAAAGATTCTGCAAAAGAAAAATAGGAATCATCCGCCCGATAGCCAATAATAACATCATAGGCTTTTAAATCAATAGAAAAATTCTCAATAATATAATCACAGGCATCTATTGCGATCTCATTAGAAAGACGAAATGTCCTGTTTTTTAGCAACAATGCCATCCAGTGTAAAATATTGTACTTTCCATCTAACAAATTCAATATATTTAAGGAATCTTACTCAAGAACATATTTATTTACAAAACCATCACTGTTTTTCTTGCAAGCCCATTCCATAGCCATAGATAATTCCTGCGTACAATAAAAACCCCGTCCATAATCATTATTTGTTTTACCAAGTAAAAGATCCGGCTTTTCAATGATATGATCCGAGCCATGTAATAATTTAATTTTTCCCATGTATGCCACCTCCTTATAAGATATTATATTATTGTAATGATAGTACATCAACAAAAACATATAAAAAAGAACATAGTATAATATTATCAGTTCTTCCATCATCGCTATAAGAAAATGTGCTATCACATTTTCAAATTTGCTCCAAATCCACATCTGATAATGCATACTATGTTCTATCTTTTATAAAATAAATACTACTCAACAGTATTTTTAATATTCTCACTATATTTTTCAAAGCTTTTTTCTATTTTTTCCAGTTTGCGTGCATGCTCCTTCAATTCCTTTACTAATTTTTCTCTATCCTGTCGTTCCTTTTTATAATTGATACGATGTTCCATACTCGCCCAAAAATCCATGGACATCGTTCGAAATTGAATCTCTACAGGGAAATATTCCATACCATCAAGACAATAAACCGGAATACCTAATATAATATGATAACTTCGATATCCATTAGGTTTAGGTCCTGCAATATAATCACGTTCCTTCATAACAATTAAGTCTGTTTGACTTTTTAAAATCTCAACAAGATTATATATATCATTGACAAAATAGCAAATAACTCTTGCACCTGCAATATCCATAAGAAAATTTTTAGCATTAGTCAGTGACGGTTTCTTTTCTTTTTTTATCAATTTATCTTCAATGCTTTTTTTCGATTTAATCCTACTCTGGATATTATGAATTGGAACAAGATGCGTAGCTGATGATTCATATAAAGTATGATTTAATGTATCTAGACGGCTCAAAATCATCTGCATAGCATCTTCATAAGGTTTAATTAAATTATAATATTCTTTTTCGTTCATTGTAACAACATTCCTCCTCGTATCTTTTATCATTTTATTGGAGAAATGTGTTCAATGTATGATAGACTAATGACAGTTTTTTTACAGTATTCTTACATGATATAGATTTTCATAAAAGTTCAACAAATATTCCTACTTCTTGTTCATTAAGCTTCGGTAGCTGCTTAGCAAAATTATAAAGCAAACCCATTTCTGTTTTTATCGGAAATTTACAATTATAATTACATTTCGCATTTTCTTCAATTGATTGTAACTGACATGATGCGTTTAACACAATATGTCCTGATATATCTTTTATAAATGATTCTATGATAATTTTAGGGCAGCTATCCGAATCTTCTTCCCCCTATGGATGTTCTCTCGTTTCCGCATATTCATCTAGTATATATCGTGCATAATTTGTTGCCTGCCTCTCTTGTCCAATCGGTGTCAGTTTTAATGCATTAATCCACTGAAAAAAATATTCTCTTCGCAAAAAGACGGCAAATTCTTTGCATGCTCTGCGAACTTCGCTGTCAATATCTTTATCAAATCGTAACCGGAGCCCTGTCCGATGCCCTTCTCTGGTCAAATCAATATTTTTCTCCCAGTCATCTATGGTCCATATATGCCACATTATAGCCACCTCATTATTTCTTCTGCCTGCTCTTTCACTGCATTTGCTTTTTCCCTTTTTAAAAGTTCTGTAAGTGTAATTTTTATTTTTCTTTTACATTCTTCTGTGTAGTTTTCATCTTCCAAGATCAATTGAATGATAGCTAAAACACTATACCGTATATGATAATCTGTATTCTTGATATAATTAAGAATCTCATTCAAAACATTCTTCTCTCCAAAAGAATATTTTCCATACAGACAATTCAAGATGCAATTATTATTACTTTCCTTTTCTAATATAGCATTCAAATATCCAATAACTTCTGTCTCGTTTGTACACAAATGCTGTTGTACATAAATCCACGAATCAATTGCATAACTTCTTGCCAACCCATCTTTTTCCGATAAAACAGCTTTTTCAAGACTTTTTACCACGCTTTCTTCACAATAGCAACCTATAGCATCATAAGCTTCTGTTCTTACCAGCTCATTTTCTTCATGACATAATTGCAATAAAATCTCGATGGCTTCCTTCTGTTTTGCTGTATTTACAAAACGTGAAAGTACACTGGCAGTAAAAGTTTTGACTGTATCATCTTTATCAAAGGCGAACTTTTTTAAATCTTCAAAACACTCCTCTTTAAATTCTTCCGCTGGTAACTCTTCATATTTTTGTATTAATGTCAGCTTTTCTTCGTCGGTCATGAATTCGCCTCTCTTTAAAATGTAAATTCATATACTCCCCTATTCGTAAAAATAGCTCCCTTATTTTTTGTTAGGAAAGTCGCACTATATATCGTCTCTTCTGGTTCATATTTTGCCAAAACTTTTCTTGATGGAATATCTATTACTTTCACATATTTGGGATTAGCAGCAAGGATTTTATTTCCCTCTAGCATTGTATGTCCATACAGTTCCCATGCCTCATCTGTAATAGGATATATTGGCACAAATCGTTTATTTTCCGGTTCAAAAGCTACATAATAATCGCCTACATATTTTGTGTTTGTATCTGCTCCTACTATTACTGTTCTTCTATCAAAATCTCTTCTTACATACCCCATAAAAACATACGGTCTTTCTCCCCATTCAAATTCGTATTTTAAATCTCCATTTTCATCAATATGATAGCAGAGTATTTTTACATAGCCTTCTATTTCCCTTCTCATATCTGTAAAAATATATAACCTATCTGCTACCTGTATCACATTTACAACTCTTCGTTCCTTATCTTTTAATATCTGCTTTGTGCTTCCATCTTTTATATCAAGACGGCGTAGACAAAAATTCGTATCCAGATACCAATAATAATTTCCTTTATGTGCAATACTATCTGGTTGCAAATCCATTGCTCGCAAATAAAGTTTTTGTGACAAACGCTTTCCTTCCGGCATCTGGTACAAATAGGCATGTCCCGATGTATTATAGACAAGTAATTGTTTCGTGTCTTTATCATAATAAAAATTACACATATTCGATAATTTATCTGGTGACATCCTCCCCCACCTATAGAGGTGGGGGCTTCCCATCCTCGGCAAGTTTGGTTCTCGTTCGATAGCACTACTGTGCTAAGCATATGCGAGC
>OLXW01000645.1_pt1 | contig 22821 bp, 24 predicted proteins | sample 1673551 | NCBI WGS metagenome assembly OLXW01 (sample SAMEA103958114, study PRJEB25191) | human gut metagenome | reverse complement strand
GCTGAACCTCCAGCTGTTTGCCGAAGACACCGGCGAAAATGGAGCAGACACCAACGCAGAGGGGGCAGCGGGCAGCACCGGCGCCGGTCTCTGTGATTGCCGCTATGGTGAAAAGAGCAGCCGACTGCATTTTGGTTCTTGCAAAGCGTTCATTTCCGTTGCCCGAATGATTGCTTGAAAATCGGGCTTTTCTGTTTGTCAGCGTATAAAATATTGTTGCTCCGTTGTGTGATGACGGATTTTGGCTGAAAATTGCATTATTTTCAAAAAAGTTAGTGGTCGGTATTGACAAATATTACTCTTTTGTAGCATAATAGCTGAGAGGAGGAGTGAAAATGGTAATAGAAGAGACGCGGGATTTAGCCGAAACTGCGGATTGTGTAGTGATCGAAGCCATTTTAGTGGATGACGGATTGCGTTACAAACAGCTTTCCGTCGGCATCAAAGACGAAAACGGTGACATTATTCGTATCGTCCCTATTTCAACCGTTCTGATCTAACAAAGAAGCCGAGCAGTGTGAAACTGCTCGGCTTTCTTTTTGCAAAAAGATCTTTGGAATAGATGATTTAAGAAAACTTGAACACTGTATAGATGCGTTGCGGATAATACCGACAAGGGGTGAGCGTTTCGGGATTGGTACAGACAAAAGTTTACAAAAAGCAAATTTATGGTTTGGATTTATGATTTTTGTTAAAAAAGCAATTTCGATTATGGCACCTTGGTGCGCAATTATTTTGACATTTTCTTGTGCCCGAAAAACAGGACACGACTTCCGGTATTCTTGTGTTGCAAGCGAAAGGAATGCGGTGATGATCGTATTCCGGACAACACAATTTGATACAATGGAGGAAACGGTATGAACGAATTTGATCGGGTAATCGGCTATGACACAATTAAAAACGAGTTGATGCAAATTGTAGATATGGTGCACAACAAAGAGCGATATGAAGCGCTGGGCGCCAGAATGCCCAGTGGTGTGTTGCTGCACGGAGAACCGGGATTGGGCAAAACGCTGCTGGCTAAGTGCTTTATGCAGGCCAGTGGGCTGACCGCCTATACCTTGACCAATAACAAAGGCGGTGACGCGTTCGTAAATGAAATCACGGCCACTTTTGAAAAGGCCAAGGCCAATGCGCCGTCTGTCATCTTCTTAGACGATATGGACAAGTTTGCCAACGACGACGAGCGGCATTGCGACGCAAAAGAATATGTTGCCGTTCAGGCGGGTATTGACAGTGTAAAGGGCTGTGATGTTTTTGTGATCGCTACAACCAATGCACTTAGAAAGCTGCCGGATTCACTGATTCGTTCCGGTAGATTTGACAGAACGATTGTCATTAAAGCACCGACACAGGAAGATGCGGCAAAGATTATTAAGCATTATATGAAAAACAAAAACATTTCACCGAATGTTGATTTTGATGATCTGTGCAAAATGATGTCTTATCACTCTTGCGCAGATCTGGAAACCGTACTGAATGAAGCGGCAATTTGTGCTGCTTATAACAGGAAAAACACGATTGAAATGGAAGAACTGGTGGACGCGGTTTTGCGAATTCAATATAATGCGCCGGACGATTGTCTGTTGAAAGATAAGGATGAAGTAAAAAAGATTGCGCTGCACGAAGCGGGACATTTGGTTGTAAGTGAGCTGGTTTGTCCCGGAAGTGTTGGCCTGGCATCTGTGCGCGCAAAAGGTCGAAACAGTATGGGCGGCTTTGTACACCGGTGCGCTGAATTGGACGGAAGATCTTATGTGATTGTGTGCTCCCTAGCCGGAAAAGTCGCCACAGAAATGTACTATCCGGAGTCCTGTGCAAGTGGATGTGAGTCGGATCTGAACAGCGCCATTCAATCCATTCGCGACGATTTGACAGAGTCGGGCACAAGCGGTGTATCGTTTCTGGAATATGAGCGCTTTGGGTACGAATTATCCGACAGAGCTTATGATAACAGAGAGGCCGTGGTGCATGCAGAACTGGAGCGGTATTTGCGTAAGACCAGAAATCTGCTGATCCAAAATCGGGAATTCCTGGAGAAGATCACAGACGCTCTTGTGCAAAAAGAAACGCTCTTATGCTCTGATATTCAAAAGATTAGAGAAAGCGTAACTGTTACGGAATTTGTAGCGTAGGTGAAACGAAAGATATTGTGTCAAAGCGGGACAAGTGTTGACAAAACAGTATGAATTTGATAATATCATATTGTCAAAAAGATAGGAGTGGTGATGTGGAAAATTTCTACGATTGCAGAACGAATTTATCCATTAGCAAAGACGAATTTATAGAAATGTACAACAAAAGTTATTTCCGTTCGGCTGAAAGAGTGGTCAAAGGCGTTACGCAAAATAGTAAAGTGGCGGAAACAGAAATTGAAAGAATATTGAACGAGGGCATTAAAACTACGAACGATGTAATCAATATTCTTGCCTGGAAAATCGGAAAGATCAAGCATAAAGATACCGATGAGAATGGAAAAATAACTTTTTCCAAAGATTGGGAAGATCCTTATCACTTTAACATTTATCGCTATGGCAAAAAATGGGAAGAAATCAAAGAGTTTGTTGAGTATATTGTCAAACATATCGATCGTTTGTATTTAACATCGAAAGATAGCCCCCAAGAGGTTTTAAACGAGTTGGGAAAAAAGGCCAAGAATGGTATTGGCCCGGTATATCTGATCACGCTTTTATATTTTATTTCGAAAGGCCAATATCCAATATATGACCGGTTTGCGTACATTGCACTTCAAGAAATCAAAAACGGAGCAGAGCCCTTTACAACAAGAATTGAACCACAAACTTTGCCTAACAAAACGAGCAAAAAATTCAAATCCGTATATGAAGACTATATCGAACCATATATGCAGGATATTTCGCTTGTATTTGGGAGCGATTACAATAGCAGTATTGAAGAATATAGAAACATGGATCGTGCGCTTTGGGTTTACGGACACGCGTTTAAATAATCAATCACCCCTACACCTATTCGTAGATGTAGGGGTGATTCTATTTTTTCAGCGCATCATAGATTTTGTTGAATACCAACTGGTTGGGATAGTAGCGGTAATCTCGAAAAATGTCTATACCGCGTTTTTCATAGTGTTCTAAGATGGCGGCGGCGCAAGCGGCAGAGCGGCTTTGGCCGTAATTGCACTGGCAGATGATGGCGTCACCCTTGTTTACTGCCTCTTTAACAAAAGCGGCAATGGCGTCCGCCTCCGGCAAGTAGGTGTCATAGGTCAAGCTGTAATCCGGCAGGATTTCTTTATCAATATCAAATACGGCTACCTGCAGCAGCATATCGGGCTTGCCTTTGTAATCCACCGGTCCTTGGTTGTCGCTGCGGATCCCGGGCGGATCGTAAAAACTGATCACGGCCGTATGGGGCGGAAACTCCGCTTGAATACGCTTTTCAATTTCTTTTCTGGAATAAATTTGAACGTCCATTTTGGGCTCCTTTCTTTTGTTGCTTTTATTATAGCAGATGCTGTGATAGGAAATAAGTCCATGTCCTGATTTTTGCGCACCGTGTATTATACAATTTTTCTGCAAGCGAGAGAAAGCGGAGAAAATCCGAATTGCTTGCACTGCACATTAAAGGATAATCGAAAAAACCAGGGAGGCGTATGTATGGTACAGGAAAAGGGCGATGAACCGGTTGTAAAGCTGGCAAAGGATTTTATTGAAAACTGCAATGATTTTGAGGTCAGAGAATTACCTCAAAAGGAACAGGCGAAAAGTGCCGATGAACCGAAAACGGAACAGCCAGACAATTTGCGGGTTGTGCAATATGATGAGTATGTTAAAACACGAACAAGCCATAGGTTCCTTGGAGGAGAAAAGTACTTGGAAATAGAGCAACTGGATGAAACGGACATCTTAGAGAAAGGCGGTTTGAAGATCTTTTATAACGAGGAGATGGACCTAAAGGTAGAATGGGCGACAACATCTATCATGCTCCAATCGTTGTATATCGGTGAGCATGTTTTGAGTTTGTCTCCTGTTTCAAAGTTTGACATTGGGCAATATTGTTCTACGATAAAGGAGAAGTGGGGCGAAGGCAATGTGGCCTTCTGGTTTAAGAATAAACCGCTGTATGTTTGTGAATATGTTGAAAACGAAGGTCTGATGACTTGTATTGACCAATTAGCGCCAAAAATAGAAGCGCTTCAAATTACCTTGCTTTATTTGCCAAAACTCGAATGCGCGCTTGCCAATTGCAGTGATCAGGAGCAGATGCAAATTTTAAAATCTTTGAACGACTTCGCTTTTAAAAATCATATTTGTATTCTTGCTGCGTTGCAGCCGTATAGGGACGCACCATATGGTTCCAATGTGTTTAATTCAATGCGTTATGTTCAGCATAAAATTTTAGCAAAAGCGGTACCGAACCGGGCAATTTATTTTGTCGGTTATTCGTATGATTACAGTCGTGCCGAGATTGCTTGGTGGGATCGTTCCATATATGCTTCACGACGGCTTTCTATCAAAATGCCTGAGAACATTTATTACCGAGATAACGAGTAAATGGGCGTACCGAGTAAGACAGAGGTGACTTTACAATCCATCATGTACGAAAAAAGTCACATATTCTATTGCATCATGTAGGCATACGGGATAAAATGAGTGTGAGGTGGACGGTATGTTGGGCGCAAGACCAAAGAAAATGATGAATTTGTATATTCTGGATATACTGAAACGGAATACGGATGCAGATCATCCGGTAACGCAAAAGGAAATACAGCAGCGACTGGAAAGCGAATACGATATGGTTGTGGACCGAAAGGCAATAAAAGCCAATTTGGAGGACTTGATCAACGACGGTTCGTACAATATAGAGTACGCGACAAAGGTGCGCTTTACCCCGAATGCGAAAACGGGGGAACTGGAGAAAAACGAAATTTTGACCGGGTTTTATTATAACAATGTATTTACGGATTCGGAATTGCGGTTGCTAATGGATTCCGTTTTGTTTTCTCGGAGTATTCCGGCCACCTACAAGAAAGAGGTGCTGGGCAAATTGAAGGGCTTGTCCAACAAGTATTTTAAGTTCAGCACCGGGAATATTCAGTCTTATGAATCCGTAGATAGGGAAATCAATAAAGAATTATTCTACACCATAGAGGTGCTGGACGAAGCGATTTCCAAAGGATTGCAGGTAAAATTCCTGTATAACGAATATGGTACGGACAAAAAGCTGCACCACCGACTGAACGAAGATGGTCAGGCGCGAGAATATGTGATCAATCCATACACTATGGTTGCAAACAGCGGCAAATATTATCTGATCTGTAACTATGACAAATACGATAACCTATCCCATTATCGTTTGGATCGGATCAGCAATATTGAACTGCTGGATACACCCAGAAAGCCGCGAGAACAGGTGCAAGGCCTGGTTGGTCTGGATGTGGCGCAGTATATGGCGGAGCATATTTATATGTTTGATGGCAAGTCGATCCGTGCGCGGTTTGAAATGCCTCGTTATTTGATTAGTGATGTGTTGGACTTTTTTAAGGCCAATGTGGACTTTGAAGATTTAGACAAAGACCGGGTGCTAGCTGCAGTGAAGGTGAATGAGAACGATATGCGCCTTTGGGCACGACTGTACGCAGGGCAAATCAAAATTACAGAGCCCAAGGCATTGGCAGCGCTGTGCAAGCAGGATTTGGCAGACGCGATAGCGCTTTATGAAGAGTAAAAAGGGGCACTTGTCGGATAAACCGGCACGCATTTGTATGTCCGTTTTGCACTTGCCGGTATCCACGATCGGCTGGGGCTTGCCAACCGGTACGGTGTTGTGTATAATGAAAACACATGATGCGGCGCGGAGGTATGTTTATGAAAAAATCGTCGGTCGGGTGGGCTGTTTTGGGCCTTTTGGCGGTAACGGTGGCGTCAATTGGAGCGACGGCGGTACTGATGCTTTTGCCGTTTCCCAATGATCGGGCGTTATTTGGCTGCGCCGGTGCCATAACGGCGGTGCTGTATTTTGGCTACGGTCGATGGATCGGCAGCAGGCAGAGCACCAAGGTGGCAGGGTTTGTGATGATCCTGGCTGCCGCAGTGCAAGTGTTGTGGTTGGTGGTTCTTTACGGAGCAGTGCCGGAATGGCTCTTAGGGATCGCCGGGTGCGCGCTGCCTTTTGTGGCGCTCGTAGACGGTGGTACGGGCAGCAGAGAACTGCTGGCACTGGTGCCGGCCTTGGGCAATGTGCTGTTTTTACTGCTGGGTGACTTGAGCCGACGGCGGTTGAAAAAGTGCAAATAGAAGTCATGATGAAAAAAGGAACCGCGGTGCCAAACTGCGGTTCCTTTTGTACATTGCGTTATTTGACGGTGAAGAAGCTGCCGTACTCCGGGTCGCTGCGCATGGAGTAGGTGTCGGTAGGACTGACGATAATATGATCCAGCAGCTGCACATGAATGGAACGCAGAATGGAAAGCAGACGAATGGTGAATTCCAGATCCTGCGCAGAGGGCTGGGCCTTGCCGCCGGGATGGTTGTGTGCCAGCATAACAGCGCTGGCGTTGTCTCGCAGAATATGTTCCATCAAAGTGCGCTGATCCACAGCGGCCAGGTTGACGCTGCCGCTGCCTACGGCGTGGGTTTGCAAGATTTTGGCACTGCCGTCCAGAGTGACCAAGTACACCTGCTCGGCGGTTTTGTCCCGTAACAGATTGGCAAAGTAGGCGCAGGACTGGGTGGCATCCGTCAGGTGCTTGACCGGTTTGTTTTGATTCTGACGGATCCGCCGGTTCAGGTCCCGTACCAGCAGAATCTGTACGGCGGTCTGTTCGCCGACGCCCGGCACTTGTTGCAGATCTGCTGCGCCGGCGGCAAACACCTGCTCCAGCGAGCCGAAGCGGTTAATGAGCGCATAGGCAATGGGCTTTACATCTTTGCGGGGAATGCTGATGGACAGCAGCAATTCCAGCAACTGGTGGTCCGGCATAGCGTCGCCGCCGCCTTGCAGATAAGCGGCACGCATACGGGCTCGGTGCCCATCCCTGCTGATTTCCATTTGTATCCCTCCTGACCCTGAAAGCAAAAAAGGCGTGCCTCCGCATTTGCGGAGAACACGCTTTTGTGTTCTACTGTATATTATACAAGAAAATGTGGCATTTGTAAAGACGATTACTTACCCGGTGCGTCGCTGCGGCCCACCAGGTAATCCAGGGTCACATCATAATGGTCTGCCAGTTTGCAAAGGGCTGCCAGGGGGATCTCCCGCTGGCCGTTTTCATACATGGAATAGGTGCTTTGACCCACATTCAGCAAGGCTGCCATTTGCCGCTGCGTTTCGTCCCGGTCCTCTCGTAAATCCTTTAGCCGCACGGCAAATTACCTCCTTGGTACTCAGTATAGCTATTGTACAAAATCCGCTGAACGACATTTGTAATTATCACGAATTGTGATACTTTTTGTGACGAACTTTGACCTTTTGTGACAATATTGTCATTTTATAAAAATAGATTGACTTTCCGGGTCTATCCGTGTATGATTGTATCAATGAACTGTACTACGCACCATAATACGGTAAGAACGGCGAATCTTTCGCATATCTTTAGATTTTGTTGCGTTTCTTTTTAGGTTTTTATGATTGAATAATGGCAAGACGATTTGTTAAGTAGGTGAACAAAATGAAAAATGTACTTGAATTACTGGAACGCACTGCGGCGCGTTTGCCAAGGCAGACCGCCTTTGCAGATCAGCAGTGCAGCTATGACTACCAAACGGTGGTGAACATCGCCGGATCCGTGGGCAGTGCGCTGGCCGCTAATGGAGACCGAAATTGCCCGGTGGCGGTGCTGATGGAGCGGGGCGCACCCTGTTTGGTGACCCTGATGGGGGTGCTGTACAGCGGCAACTTCTATGTGGTGCTGGATCCGGAAATGCCCGCCGAGCGGGTGAATAAGATTTTGCACACCTTGCAGCCTACGGCACTGATCTGTGACGAGGCCCACAAGGATGACCCGGCCGGACTGGATTATGACGGCAAGGTGTATAGCGCAGAAGCGCTGGCGGCCGGTCAGGCACAGCCGGAACTTTTGCAAACGGTGCGCCGCCGTATGATCGATACGGATCCGGCCTATGCCATTTTCACCTCCGGCTCCACCGGCAACCCCAAGGGCGTGGTGGTGAACCATCGCAGCGTGCTGGCGTATTCCGCTTGGGCGGCCGATACCTTTGGCATCAGCGAAAAGACGATTTTCGGCAACCAAACGCCCTTTTATTTCAGTATGTCGGTGACGGATATTTACGCTACGATTCGCACCGGAGCGCAGTTACATGTGATCCCCAAGTCGTATTTCTCCTTCCCGGCTCTGCTGATCCGCTACCTGAATGAGCGGCAGGTAAACACCATTTATTGGGTGCCCTCCGCCCTGTCCATTGTGGCCAATTTAAAGGTGCTGGACTTTATGATGGCGGAGCATATTGAAAAGGTGCTGTTTGCCGGTGAGGTCATGCCTGCCAAGCAGCTGAATTACTGGCGCAGCAAGTATCCGAACGCCCTGTTTGCCAACCTGTTTGGCCCGACGGAAACCACGGATATTTGCACCTACTACATTGTGGATCGGGAGATCAAAGACACGGAGAGCGTGCCCATCGGCATTGCCTGTGACAATTGCGACAGCTTTGTGGTTACCGAGGACGGGCGGCTGGCCGGAATCGGCGAGGAGGGCGAACTGTACGCCAGAGGTTCGTTCCTGGCTATGGGCTACTATAACGACCCGGACAAAACGGCGGCTGCCTTTGTGCAAAATCCGCTGCAAAGTCACTATCCGGAGCGGGTGTATAAAACCGGCGATCTGGTGCGGTGGAATGAACGGGGCGAGTTGATCTATCTTTCTCGTCGGGATTTCCAAATTAAGCACATGGGCTACCGGATCGAACTGGGCGAGATTGAGGCGGCTGCCACGGCCCAGCCGGGGGTGGATGTGTCCGTGTGTTTGTACGACCAGGCGGCGGATCAGCTGATTTTGATCTATGTAGGCGCTAAGGCGGAGCAGGAGACCGTGCGGCAGGCATTGCAGGCAGCGCTGCCCGCCTATATGCTGCCGGCCAAGGTCATTCAGGCCAAGACCATCCCTTACAATCAAAACGGCAAAACCGACCGGAAGGCGCTGGCTGCCGCATACTTTAACAAGGCTGACTAAAGTCCATTCAAAAATTTATATATAATGAAAAAGGAGAACTAAAAATGGAAGAATTGCTTGAAATCTTGGAAGAAATGAAACCCGGCGTAGACTTTAAGTCTGAGAAGCACTTGATTGATGACAAGGTGTTTGACTCTCTGGCGATCATGGCGCTGGTGGCAAAACTCAGCGACGAATTTGATGTGGAGATTACCCCGCTGATGATTGTGCCGGAGAACTTTCAATCCGCCCAGGCGATGTGGCAGATGATTGAAAAATTGCAGGACGAATAAAAATTATACATAAGGGAAGCAAGTTATGTCATTTACATCTGTTACTTACTTCCTCTTTGTAGGGATCAGCCTGCTGATTTATACCATTGTGCCCAAGCGGGCCAAATGGTGCGTGTTGCTGGGTGCCAGCGCCGTCTACTATGTGATGGCAGCGGGGCTGCGCACACTGTGGCTGGTGGCGGCCATCCTGATCGTATACGGCGGCGGGCTGCTGCTGGGCCACCTGAATGATCAGGGCAAAGCCCGGCGCAAGGCAGCTGCCGACAAAGAGGAAAAGAAACAAATTCGCAAAAAATATGACGCCAAGAAGCGCGCGGTGGTCACCGTGGCGGTACTGGGCGTCTTTGGGTTGTTAATAGCCTTAAAATATGTAAATTTCCTGGGAGAGAGCGCCTACGGCATTGCCGGGCTGTTTGGCAGCAAGAGCGCCTATCAGCCGGTGCAAATTCTGTTGCCCCTGGGTATTTCTTACTATACCCTGTGTGCGGTCAGCTATGTGGTGGATGTGTACAGAGGTAAGTACAAGCCGGAGCGGAACTTCTTCAAACTGGCGCTGTTTCTCAGCTTTTTCCCCCAAATGACGGAGGGCCCTATCGGCAAGTATGAGATCATGATGCCCCGGTTGGTGGAGGGCCACAGCTTTGACTTTGAGCGAGACGCCCAAGCGGTGATGCGCATCTTTTGGGGTATGTTTAAGAAGATGGTCATTGCCGACCGAGCCAACCTGTTTGTTACCGGTGTGTTTGACAACGGCGACCAGGCCGGGTCTATGGTGCTGCTGGGCACCCTGCTTTATACTGTGCAGATCTACTGCGAATTCTCCGGCTGTATGGATATTGTGTGTGCCACCGGTCAGCTGTTTGGGGTGGAGATGCAAGAGAACTTCCGTCGCCCTATTTTCTCCAAAACCATCAACGAATTTTGGCAGCGGTGGCACATTACCCTGGGCGCGTGGATCAAGGAGTATGTGTTCTTCTCCGTGTCCCTATCCAAGGGACTGATGAATTTAAGTAAGCATACCAGAAAGAAATTAAACGATTATTTTGCCAACCTGGTGCCCATGACCTTTGCGCTGTTTTGTGTGTGGTTCTTTAACGGCATTTGGCACGGCGCCAGTTGGAAGTATGTACTTTACGGGCTGTATTATTACATCTTAATGATGATCGGTATGTACCTGCGCCCGGTGTCGGACAAGCTGCTGCACGCACTGCATATTGCGCCGGAGAGTAAGGGTTTTGCCCTGTTCCAGATGGTGCGTACTTTCCTGATCGTCAATGTGGGCATGATGCTGTTCCGCTGCCACACGATTTCCCAGTGGGGCCAGAGCCTGGCGCGTATCTTTACGGACTTTGACGGCGCTTGCTTAACCAACGGTACGGTGCTTTCTTTAGGCAACGACTGGCAGGATTTCCTGATTATGGGCATTGGCGTGCTGGTGGTAGGCATTGTAGAGGTGCTGCAAGAGAAGGGCCACACCATTCGCTCGGAGCTGGCTCGCCGCCCGGTGGTGCTGCGGTATGCGGTGTTCTTGGCGCTGATTATCGGTGTGATTGTCTTTGGCGCTTATGGTACCGGCTATGAAACGGTAGCGCCTATTTACGGTCAATTCTAAGGAGGGGTGCATGATGACTGCAAAGACCAAGTTGATATTGAAAAATTGCACCCGCCTGGTGTCCTTTATTTTGATTTTGCTGCTTTTGCTCTACGGTGTTTCCTTTCTATTGGAGCCGAAGAACAATGATGACGCAGCCGGGTTCGTGAACCCCAACGCCAGCGGCTATCTGTCGCTGGAGAAGGACACGCTGGATGTGTTTATTGTAGGCAACAGTGATGCTTACAGCGGCTTTTCGCCTATGGAAATGTGGAAAAACTACGGCTTTACTTCTTATATCAGCGGTACCGGTAAGCAGCTGATCGGCGAGTCTGTTCGCGCGGTGGAGGAGTGCCTAAAAACCCAAAAGCCCAAGGTGGTGATCCTGGAAACGGATCAGCTGTATACCAACTCCAACTCTGTTCAGGTGATTGCCCGGGATGTGCGTAAGCAGATACTCAACCAGTTCAGCGTACTGGAGTACCACGATCGGTGGAAGCAGTTTGACCCCAAGACGGCGGTTAAGCGCAAGTCCTACTCTGCCCGCTTTGCCTCCAAGGGGCAGTTTGTGTCCGGTGCCAAGGTGCCGTATCGGGGCAAGGAATATATCAAAAAGACCAAAAAGCGGGACGAGATCAATCCGCTGTTTGTGCGCAAGCTGGACGAGCTGAATGCGCTGTGCAAAAAGAACGGCGCCCAGCTGATTTTGGTGCAGGTGCCGTCCCAAACCACCTGGACCTACGCCCGCCACAATGCGGTGAATGATTATGCCAAGAAAAACGGCATTCCGTTCCTGGATATGGATCTGAAACGCAAGGAGATCGGCTTTAGCTGGAAAACGGACAGCCGGGACGCCGGCAACCACCTGAACTGCTACGGCGCCAAAAAAGTATCGCTCTATGTGGGGCAGTACATTAAGGACCATGTGCAGCTGGAGGATAAGCGGCAAAATACGGCCTACGCCGGGTGGAACGATGACTACACCACCTACATCAAGCACCTGAAAGAGGGCGGCGATGTGGAAAAACGCAAGGGCCCTACGGCAGGGCAAAACAACAACCCTGTGCCCAACAACCGGCCTAAGAAAGAACAGCCCCATACCGGCGACCCTGACGGCCACACCGCTCAGGCTGTTTCTAAGCAATAAAGATACAAAGACTGTCGCAGTGCTTATGCTGCGGCAGCTTTTTGTTTTGCCGACCAAACTTTACCGGTTCTTTAGATTTCCTTTGCGTTGCTTTTAAGAATGTGTGGTTAAATGTGTACAACGGGTTTTCCGTTGGGGATTTTTGTGGTACAATGGAGCAAGCACTTTGTATCACTTGAGGGAGATGAGAGCAATGTTTACGGTATTGGTGTGCGATGATGATGCGGCGATCTTAGAGTCTCTGCGCATTTATCTTAGCCAGGAGGGCTATCGGGTGCTGTGTGCCCGGGACGGTCTGGAGGCGCTGGAGCAAGTACAAGGGGAGGAAATCCACTGTATGGTGCTGGACATTATGATGCCTCGGCTGGACGGACTGAAAACCACATTAAAGCTGCGGGAGAAGTACAACTTTCCCATTATTCTGCTGTCGGCCAAAAGCGAGGACACGGACAAGATCGCCGGTTTGGGCTTTGGCGCCGATGATTATGTGACCAAGCCCTTCAACCCGCTGGAGTTGACCGCTCGGGTCAAGAGCCAAATCCGCCGCTATGTGCGTCTTGGCAGCCTGGAGGTGCGGGAGAGCCAGCTGGTCACCGGCGGCCTGGTGCTGGATACGGATACCAAGGAAGTGACGGTAGACGGCGACCCGGTACGGCTGACTGCCCGGGAGTATAAGATATTGGAATATCTGATGCACAATATAGGTCGTGTGCTCTCCAGCGCCCAGATCTATGAAGCGGTGTGGAACGAACCGGCCTACGGCACGGAAAAGACCGTGACGGTGCACATTCGCAACATTCGTGAAAAGATTGAGATCAACCCCAAGGAGCCCAAATACTTAAAGGTGGTGTATGGACTTGGATACAAAGTGGAAAAGTGTTAGAGAAAGCAGATGGTTTAAGGCGCTGTGCGTGGTGCTCTCTATGGTGCTGGCCTTTAGCTCGGTGGCACTGCTGAGCGCCGTGATGCGGGTCAGCGGTCTGTATAACAATGATGCATTTACAGATCCGTCCGTAGCAAAAAAAGGAAGTCTGGTACAGACTACGATTTTTAAAGCGGAGCTGGATGCGATCGTCAATGAGATCACGCTGCTGGCGGGGCAAAAGCAGCTGCAACAAAAGGCGGCTGCCCTGAAGAAAGCCAAGGCGGACAGCGTGGCGGCCGCACTGGAGCAATATAAGAAGAACCAGGCCACGGCCATTCGCAAAACGCTGGTGTTCTATGCCGGGCTGAAAAATGAAGATATTTCAAGTATCGGCAAGGATATACCCAACTATAAAGTGCCCACAAAGACCATAAAGAAAGTGGTGGCAGAGGATCGGGACGCACCGGGGCTGATTCGGGATTTGCAACAGATTGTCAACGGCACCCGGGCAGGGGAGGATTATCTGCCCTATTTGCAGCTGGCAAATTGGCTGCACAGTTCGGGCGGCGTGGAGTATTATGGCGATATGTCGGAAGAGCCGGACGACCTAATCCGCTATTACACGTTCGATTTTACGGTGGATGGCCAAACGGTATCGGCGGATATGTACGATGATGACCTGACCTTGGGTGAGACGATCAAATCGGCTGAAACCCACATCAAAAAGCTCTATGACAAAGCGGTGGTGAAACGATTTCAATTCGCTGCCGACGAGCAGCAGAAGATGCGCCAAAATTTGCAAGAACTGCAATGCTTGCAATTCTATGCCAAGGACAATATCACCGGTCAGGTGGTCAGCCAGTTGCCCGAGGGTCAAACGCCGGCTATGCTGAAAGACGCGCCGGTGTACTATTCCAAGACCAAGGCGGGGGAGAACCTGCGGGGCACGGATTACGGTGCCGGCAATGCCAGATCGGACGCTGCACAGTACCTAATGGACGGGGATATGAGCATTTATGTGGGCATAGACCCCACTGTGGCCGGCGGCAACGATACGCTTCCGGACTTTGTGGAATTGAATGCCTTGTGCACCCGTATGCAAAATATGAATACCGTGGCGATGACCGTGGCGGCTGTTTGCCTGGCGGTGCTGGCCCTTGCCTTTTTGGTGTTGGCGTGCCTGGGCTGCGGGCGCCGTGCCGGTACGGACGGCGTGCGCCTGCTGTGGATGGATTATATTCCCTTGGAACTGCACACGGCGATCATCGCTGCAGCAATTGCTGGGCTGGGTGTGGTGCTGTTCGGTAATTTGTTTAATGACCTGTCCAATTATTATGGCTATCAGCTCAGCACCCTGTATTACGGCGGAATGTTCTTAGCGGCCTGCGGCGCTTTGGGCGCGGTGGCCTGGGGACTGTATGCAGAGTTGACCCTGTCTTTTGTGCGCCTTTGCAAGTCTGAGAAACACTTGTATAAGGGCACGCTGCTGTATTATATTTGCTTGGGAATTTGGCGTCTGTTGTGCAAACTGCACCGGTTCAACCGGCGTGTGATCCGGGGGCTGGCCTATACCCCGCGGCACTTTAAGCGCAATATGGTCTTTTGCGCCGTAGGCTATCTGCTGATCAATATCGTATTGGTGGTGCTGTTTGCATCGTTTCTGAATGGAGAGGCGCCGGTGGTCGGTGTGATCAGCGGCTTGGTAGGCCTGGGCTTTAACGGTTTTTGCGTGGGCTATGCGCTGCGCTTCTTGTTCCAGTTGGATCGGGTGATTGAGGCCGCAGCCAACCGCACGGATGTGGAGGCGGCACATCTCCACCCGGCACTGGCCGCCATGGCCGGCAGCCTGCGTTATACCAATCAGGAGCTGCACAACGCCGTGGACCAGGCGGTGCGGGACGAACGGCTGAAAACGGAGCTGATCACCAATGTGTCCCACGACTTAAAGACCCCGATTACCTCCATTATTACTTATACGGATTTGTTGTCTAAGTGCCCCCAGCCGGACGAAAAGGCCAAGGAATATATGGCTGTGCTGACGGAAAAGAGCACCAAGCTGGCACGGCTGGTGGAGGATCTGATTGAGGCGTCCAAGCTGTCCTCCGGCAACATCACCCTGCACCCTATGGTGCTGGATCTGGGCGAACTGACCGCCCAGGCTATCGGGGAGTACCAAAAGGAATTTGAGGAGAACCGGCTGCAACTGGTGCTGGATCCGGATTTGCCTCGGGTACAGGCGTTTGCCGACGGGTCAAAAACCTACCGGGTGTTGGAAAATCTGCTGCAAAATGCCAAGAAGTATTCTGCCGTGGACTCTCGTGTGTATGTGCGAGTGTATAAGCAAGGGGATTTCGGCGTATTTGAAATTAAAAATATTTCTGCCGAACCGCTGAATATTTCACCCCAGGAGCTGACCCAACGGTTTGTGCGGGGCGACGCTTCCCGCACCAAGGAGGGCAACGGTCTGGGCCTAAGCATTGCCCAGGAGTTGTGCAGCGCCCAGCAAGGGAAGTTAGAGCTGCTCATTGACGGCGATTTGTTTAAGGCTCGGGTGTATTTGCCGCAGCCGAAGAACGCCCTGCCGCAGGACACAGCGGAATAACGCCATAGATAACAAAAGACAGTTACCCGTTTTTGGGTAACTGCCTTTCTTTTTTCGCTTGTATTTACTTTTCGCTTTGACCTTTCGGCTTCATGGCGTTGTAAGAGGTGCGCACCGCGTCATCGCTGATGTTGCAGCCCAGTTCGTACAGGGGCACCTTGGCAAAGATGGTCTCCAGCATATCAAACAGTCGCTCCATAGCGTTAGGCCCCAGCTTGCGCACCGTTTGGGAGAAAATGTTGAATACTGCCTTTTTGGTGTCTGCCGGGTGGATAAAATTCTCCTCCGCCCGCTCGAGGAAGCAAATGCCCGCCAGGGGAACCATGCCCGGGGTGGAGTAATCATATTTTCCGCTCCAGGGGGTGCCGCAGGCATACACCCGGTCGCCCACCAGGCGAATGGCCGGTTTGTCGTCATTGAGCATATACGCCCGGTTGCCAAAGTGCTTGAGCCACAGGGCGGTGTGGGTGGATTTGCCGGTGCCGCTGTCTGCGGAAAAAGCGTAGGCCACGCCGTCCACCACCACGCAGCTGGAGTGGAGCAAAATACCCCGGAACTTCAGCAGCTGGGTGTAAAAATCCGATCCGGTGAGCATATAGTACCAGTCGTCCCGGTTCATCTCCGGGTGCTCGGCCATAGCGTCTGTTACCCGCTGCTCCGTCACATCAATGGTCATGTCCGCCGTCTGCCCCTCTTGGTCCTTGCACAGGTAGGGACGGGCTTGCTTTTCTGTTCTGCCGGTGGGGTGCTTGATCTCCACCACCAGCCCGGCAATATCGTAAAACGGCATAGTTGCACCTCAATTCTACCCATTAGTATATAAGAAAAAGCACCTACCGTCAAGGCAAAATCTACCTGCATTTTTTGCCGCCCCGGCTCTTGACAAACAGTCAAAATCGGTGTATGCTATGTTGTAGAACAAATGTTCGATAACAGAAAAGGAGCCGTAGGGAATGGAGCGCACCGTTTTGCATGTGGATTGCAACAAGTTTTATGCCTCGGTGGAGTGCCTGCACCGCCCGGAGCTGCGAGATAAGCCGGTGGCGGTGGGCGGCAGCACAGAGAGCCGCCACGGAATTATCCTGACGAAAAACGAGATTGCCTCCCGCTACGGCTTGGTGGCGGGGGAGCCGCTGTGGCAAGCGCGGCAAAAGTGCCCGCAGTTGGTGGTGGTGCCGCCGAACTTCCCGCTGTATATGCGCTTTTCCAAGATGGCACGGCGGATCTATGAGGATTACAGCGACTATATTGAGCCTTTCGGGCTGGACGAGAACTGGCTGGATGTGACCGGCGATGATCGTACCGGGGAACAGATCGCCCAGGAAATTCGCCGTCGGGTAAAGGCGGAACTGGGCATTACCGTCAGCGTGGGGGTCAGCTTTAACAAGATCTTTGCCAAATTGGGTTCAGATTATAAAAAACCGGACGCGGTGACGGTTATCAGCCGGGAAAACTACCACCGGGTGGTGTGGCCCCTGCCGTGCAGTGATCTTTTGTGCGTCGGCCCGGCCACCACCCGCAAGCTGAACGCTTACGGCGTTTATACCATCGGCGAGTTGGCAGCGGCTCGGTCGGATTTTTTGCAAGGTCTGCTGGGCAAGAACGGGCTGATGCTCCGTGCCTTTGCCCGGGGGGAGGACACTTCGCCGGTGCAGCATATGGACGCCAAGGCGGCGGTCAAGAGTGTGGGCAATTCCACCACCACGCCCCGGGATCTGGTGGATGATACGGATGTAAAGGTGGTCTTTACCGTGCTGGCAGAGAGTGTGGCCCGCCGTATGCGGGAGCAGGGACTGCAAGGGCGCACGGTGTGCATCTCCTTGCGGGATAAGAATTTGCAAACCTTTACCCGGCGACACAAGTTGGCCGCCCCCACCGATGTGAGCACGGAGATTTTGCAGGCGGCCATGGCGCTGTTTTGTGCCAATTATCGCTGGGGCGCACCCTTGCGCAGCATTGGATTGTCGGTGACGGACTTTGAGCTGGAACCCTGTGTGCAGTTTGATTTGGCCCATACCCAGGAGCAGCGGGAGCGGGCAGCCAAGCTGGAGCGCACGGTGGATGATTTGAAGCGCCGTTTTGGCAACTACTGTATTCAGCGGGCCAGTTTGCTGGGGGATACCGGGCTGTCCCGTTTTAATCCCCACGATGACCATACCATACACCCCGTTGGATTTTTAACCGGAAAGGAACAGGCAGGATGAAAAATTATGTGCGCGTGCTGGCGCTGTATAATGAGGAGGGCGATATTCGCCCGGTAAAGATGGAGTGGGAGGAGCGATGGCTGGATGTGGACCGTGTGCTGGATATTCGCCCGGCGGCGTCTCTGCGTTCCGGGGGCGCCGGGCTGCGCTACACCTGCAGCATTGACGGTGTGCTCACTTATTTGTTTTTAGAGGAGACAAAATGGTTTTTTGAACTTGCAAAATAGAATCGGATAGCGTATAATGTGCCTATGAAGAAGATTAAAGAATTATTGATCAAGTACAAAGAAATCATTATGTATCTCATCTTCGGCGTGGCCACCACAGGTGTGAACTGGGTGGTGTACAGTCTGCTGATGAAGGCGGTGCTGGTGCATGCCCCCGGCAGCGACGATGTGAAGATGACGGTAAGCAATGTGATTGCCTGGATTGCTGCGGTGATCTTTGCCTTTATCACCAACAAGCTGTGGGTGTTTGAGAGCAAAAGCTGGGTACCCAAGGTGGCGGCGCGGGAGTTTGTGTCCTTTGTGGCCTCTCGACTGGCGACCGGCGTGATCGAGTGGTTCGGCCCATTGCTGCTGTTTAAGATCGGGCTGGATCAGGACCTGTTTGGGGTCAAGGGCTTTGTAGCCAAGATTGTTTGCTCCGTGCTGGTGGTGATCCTCAACTATGTGTTCTCCAAGCTCTTGGTATTCACCAAAAAGAAAAAGAGTGCGGACGCACCGGCAAATCCAAACGAAAAATAGGCAATGCGTATAAGAAAAGAGTGCTGCGGCGCTCTTTTTTTGTTGGCTTTAGAATTGCAAGGCGCAGTCGTTTGTGGTAAAATAATGAACGGAAATTTTAGATTGCGAGGTATTTTCGTATGGCAAGAACATATCAGGAGATGACAAAAGACGAATTGCTCCGGGAGCAGGAGAGTCTGCTGGCTCGGTACAAGGAATTTCAGGCCAAGGGACTGCAACTGGATATGAGCAGAGGTAAGCCCTGCAAAGAGCAGTTGGATCTGTCCGTGGGTATGAATGATGTGAAGGACTATGTGTCCGGCGGCGTGGATGTGCGCAACTACGGCATTTTGGACGGTATTGTCAGCTGCAAGCAGCTGTTTGCCGAGCTGCTGGAGGTGCCGGCCGAGAATGTGATCATCGGCCCCAACGAGAGTCTGACCTTGATGTTTGATTTTATCTGCCAGTGCTACACCCATGGCATCGGCGGTAAACCCTGGAGCCAGGAAAAGGAAGTGAAGATCCTGTGCCCGGTGCCCGGCTATGATCGCCACTTTACCGTGTGCCAGTATTTTGGGCTGCAAATGGTGAATGTACCGATGAACGCCGACGGTCCGGATATGGACACCATTGAAGAACTGGTGAAGGACCCCAGCGTGAAGGGTATGTTCTGTGTGCCCAAGTACTCCAACCCCACCGGCATTACTTTTTCCGATGCAGTGGTGCGCCGCATTGCGGCGCTTCGCCCGGCGGCGGAGGACTTCCGCATTGTGTGGGACAACGCCTATTGCGTGCATGATCTGGACGAGGACGGCGATAAGCTGCTGAATATTTTTGATGTGCTGCCGGAATACGGCAATGAGGATTTGGTCATAGAGGTGGCCTCTACCTCTAAGATCACTTTCCCCGGCGCAGGCGTGTCCTGCCTGGTGGCCAGCAAGAAAAACTTGGATCTGATCCGTCAGCGCCTGACGGTGCAGACCATCAGCTATGACAAGATGAACCAGCACCGCCATGTGGAATTCTTTAAGAATGCGGACGGCGTGCGTGCCCACATGAAGAAACATGCGGCAATTTTGAAGCCGAAGTTTGATATTGTACTGGATCGCCTGAACAAGGAGCTGAACGGCCTGGGGATCGCTGACTGGTTCTCCCCCAAGGGCGGTTACTTTATCAGTCTGGATGTGCTGCCCGGCACCGCCAAGCGCGTGGGCGAGCTGTGTAAGGCCGGCGGCGTGACCCTCACCAGCGTGGGCGCCACTTATCCCTATGGCATTGACCCGCAGGACAGCAACATTCGCATTGCGCCCTCTTTCCCGCCCAATGAGGAGATGGCCCTGGCAGCGGAGCTGCTGTGCATTTGCACCCGCCTGGCTGCCATTGAAAAGCTGGTGGGCTGATGCAAGCCGGAGCTTCTACCGCTTGCTTTTATCCTCTGGAGACGGAGCGGGCTTTGCAGCAGGTGACGGAACTGGGATTTCCCTACGCCGAGGTGTTTTTTAACGCCCGGCAGGAGCTGCGCCCGGCCTTTGTGCGCCAATTGGCGGCTATTGCGAGGGACGGCGGCACCCAGGTGGTGTCCGTGCACCCCTTTTCCAGCTTTATGGAAAGCAGCTGCATTTTTGGCGATTACCAGCGCCGATTTGAAGATACCATTGATATTTATAAAGAAACCTGCCATGCGGCAGCGCTACTGGGCGCCCAATTTGTGGTGATCCACGGGGCGGTTGCCCAGCCCAAGATTCCCATTCCGGAGGAACGGTATTTTGCGCGCTTTTTGCAGCTGGTGGAGATCGGCCGCGCCGAGGGCGTGACCGTGTGCCAGGAGAATGTGAACCGCTTTAAGAGCCAGCACATTGCCTTCTGCGACCGAATGCGCCGCGCGCTGGGAGACGACTTCCATATGGTGCTGGACATTAAGCAGGCGGTGCGTACCGGGGAGGATCCCTTTGCGTTTCTGGATACCTTCCAAAAGGAGATCGTCCATGTGCACATCAGCGATCATTCCCCGGAGAAGGACTGCCAGCCCCCGGGGCAGGGAAGCTTTGACTTTCAGCGGCTGTACCGCACTTTGGGTGATCGGGTGCATTATATGATTGAGATCTACTCCCGCGGCTACCGGGTGGCGGCGGAGCTGCAGCGGGCCAAGGCTTACCTGGATACAATCAAGTAGGAGGTGGGTGCTTTGGCTAAAACCAGCAACAAGACCATGGGCATTTTTTGCATCTTGTTGTCCGGGCTGTGCTTTACGGGTATGAATACCTTTGTGCGCCTGTCCGGCGATCTGCCCACCATGCAAAAGGTCTTTTTTCGCAATTTTGTGGCGATGATCTTCGCCTTTGTGATGATGGTGCGCAAGAAAGACAGCTTTCGCCCCAAACCGGGAAACATCAAGTACCTGCTTATTCGTTCCGTTGGGGGCGTGGCCGGTATGGTGGGTAACTTCTATGCCATTGATCGACTGGACCTTAGCGACGCGTCTATGCTCAATAAAATGAGTCCCTTTTTTGCCCTGGTGTTCTCTGCGATCTTCATTAAAGAAAAAGTGCGGCCCAAGCAGGCGATTGCTATTGTGGTGGCATTCTTAGGGGCACTTTGCATTATTAAACCCACTTTTGCCAATGCAAATTTTTTTGCCAGTGTTTGCGGCTTCTTAGGCGGTATGGCTGCCGGCGGGGCGTACACCTGCGTGCGGTACTTAGGGCTGCGGGGCGAGAACGGACGGTTGATCGTCTTTTTCTTCTCCGCTTTTTCCAGTGCGACGATGTTGCCGTTTTTGCTGTTTAACTATCATTATATGACCTGGCAACAATGGGCGACCTTACTACTGGCGGGCGCTTGCGCCGCCGGTGGGCAATTCTCCATTACCGCCGCCTATACCCATGCTCCCAGCCGAGAGATCAGCGTGTATGACTACGCCCAGGTGATTTTTGCGGCCGTTGTGGGCTATTTGGTGTTTGGCGATGTGCCGGATGTGCTGTCCTTTGTGGGCTACGCGGTAATCTGCGGTATGGCGCTGTGGATGTTCTTTTATAATCGTAAGGCAGACGGCACCACCCCTGCCAAAAAGGTGTAAAGGCAAAAAACTTGCTTTTTCTGGCCAATTATGGTATAGTACGGATTGTACAGAATTTTATGGCAAGAGCCGTATCTTTCAACAGGGGGGATAACTATGAAGTGTCCGTTTTGCGGTTATGCAGAGAGCAAAGTGATTGACTCGCGTCCTACCGACGAGAATGAGCGCATTCGCCGTCGTCGGGAGTGTATGCAGTGCGGCAAGCGCTTTACCACTTATGAGATCATTGAGGATGTGCCCATTATTGTGGTGAAGAAGGACAAAAGCCGTGAGGTCTTTGACCGCAACAAAATTCTGAAAGGTATGCTCCGTGCCTGCGAAAAGCGACCGGTGACCGTAGAGGCTCTGGAGACTGCGATTTCTGAGATCGAGACCACTCTGCAAAGTGCCTTGGATCGTGAGGTCACCAGCGTGCGCATCGGCGAGCTGATTATGGAAAAGCTGCGGGAAATCGACGAGGTGGCTTATGTGCGCTTTGCTTCTGTTTACAAGGAGTTTGACAGCGCCAGTGCCTTTGTGGACGAAATTTCCAAATTGCAATAAACCTGTTTCGCGCCCGGCATTTGTCGGGTGCTTTTTTCTTTTTTATCTCGGGTATTGAAAACCTACTAAATATATGGTATTATAGGTTAAAGAAAGGATGTGACGGTATGAAAATCTCTACCAAAGGACGCTACGCACTGCGTATGATGTTAGATTTGGCCGAGCACAGGGAACAGGGCTTTGTGTCGCTGAAGGAGATCGCCGCCCGTCAGGATATATCCAAGAAGTATTTGGAGCAGATCGTGGCGGTGCTTAACCGCCCGGATTTCTTAAAGACCAACCGGGGCTACCAGGGGGGCTATCGTCTGGCCAAGACCCCGGACCAGTATACGGTTGGCGATATTCTTCGTTTGACAGAGGGCGGCTTGGCGCCGGTGGCCTGCCTGGAGGAGGAGCCGAACACTTGCCCCCGCGCCGCTTCCTGCGCTACGCTGCCGGTGTGGGCCGGGCTGTATAAAGCCATCAATACCTACCTGGACAGCATTACCCTGCAAGACCTGCTGGAGCAGGAGCACAAAAATGACGATTACTCCTATGTGATCTAAACGCGAACCGCCTTGTTGATACAGGGCGGTATTTTTTTGTTCAAAGAGGGTTGACAAATACCCATAGGGGGTATATAGTAAAAATACC
>OLXW01000605.1_pt1 | contig 23704 bp, 36 predicted proteins | sample 1673551 | NCBI WGS metagenome assembly OLXW01 (sample SAMEA103958114, study PRJEB25191) | human gut metagenome | reverse complement strand
AAAACGGTGTCAATGTTAATACCGTGTACTTGAATTTTGTTCCGATTATTTCGCTGCTCATTTGTTTTTCAAATCCTTGCCTTTAGGTTCGTAACTAAAATATGTAATAGAACATTATTGATACTTATTAAAATGCATTTGACTAATCTGGAAAATAAATTCCCATTTCATCTTGGTTAAAATCGTATTGTGATAAGCTTTCTTCATCTTCAGTTGTACTGTCAAATACTCGAATAGATGATATTTTATCTGTCTGTTTATTATCAAAATGCAGACAAATAAAAGCATCGAAACGCCTTAGTTGAATGCAAATAGTATCATTGACCTCCCATGCGGCTAACAAATTAGAATATGAAGGAGTATATCGTTCTATAAATTTATCCATATTCTTCACAGCTTCCGGATCCCCCAGAAACTCATTGGAAAATATAGTTTCAAGCTCTTCTCGGTCTTTATTATGCATTGCCCCGAAAAATGTGTTTAAAATATCAGACTCGGTTTCACATCCGGGGTAATATATTCCGGCAAGCAGATCTCCGCCGCCTGCTCCTCTCTGATCTTCCTCACATTCTTCAAAAATCAAGCTGTATACGCCTTGGGCAGACGGATCAGTTTCCTGCTGTACCCACTCAGTCCATGTTAATGAATAGCATTTTTCAGTAGTCTTAATTACACAGATCGACCATACACATTTTGCCTGCAAATCAGAAAAAAGATTCTGATGACTGATTTTCATAAACTATCTCTAAATTGTCACCCTCAAATATATTAAATATGTATTTGATACCTTCATCAATATCAGGCTGTAATTTCAAAGTCTGCTCTGAAAAAACGCTTTTAAAAAGTTCAGCATCGTTGGTCTCCAAGGCTTGTATCAGAACATCCGAAGTATTTTTCGTTGAGGTTTGATCGATAATTAATTTATCATCATTTTCTATTGAACTTTGGCTATCGTTTAATATAGTACAGCCTGTAGAACTCGCCACCAGTAAAAAAAGCAAAACGGATAGTATAAGTTTTTTCATAATTAATCACTTCCATTAATCCGGCAAATAAATTCCCGCATTTTCTTCCGATAAATTATAATCACCGATAGTCTTTTCATCGTCTATCTCGGCAAATTTTAGAAAAGATATTTTATCCGTTTGTTCCTTGTCAAGTCTAAAACAAAAACATATCGGAATATCATTTTTCATGGACGTAATATAAACGGTGATATTTCCATCATCAATTTCCGTCCAGCCTTCGTAAAGTTCTCGCATTGGCTGACAGTAATCAAAAAAGCGATCTATTTCATCGTCCGTTACGCCTGAAGCCAGCATATTGTCAGAAAGCAGTTCACGAAATCTCTCTATGCGATTGTCATGATTTTTTTGCTGATAAATGTTTTTCCAAAGAGTAAACGCCATATCACTTTCCTCGGAATTAGCAGGATACACTACCCCTGCAACAAAAAGATCTTCACCTCCCTGATTCAGTCCGGCATCCGGCCAAATCTGGAGTTTCATGCTGTAGACTCCTTCTTTTTCCTTATCTTTTTCATTTATCGTCCACGCATTCCAAGTAAGCTTATAGTAGTTTTCTGTTGTTTTAAAAACGCATACCGGAGAAACAATACATCTTTCACCACCGCCCGAATATTTATTTGAGCTTGAATTATTCTGCGTAACTTCAACAAATTCGCCTTCATATATGCTGAGCATATATCCGATCCCTTCATCCAGATCCGGACAAAGATTTTTGGCACGAACAGAAAACAGATTTTTGATTGCGTCCGCATCGTTATTTTCCAAAGCCTTTATTACTGTTTCTGAAACACTCACATTCTCCGTCTGATCAATAACGAGATCACCTTCATAATGGCTGTTCAATTTTTCTACAACAGAACAGGACATTTGGCTTAACATCAATATTACGGACATTGTGCAGCAAAGCAAGTTTTTAAATTTTAACATAATATTCTCCTTACCAAGTCAGAGTTACAATGTATGAACCCGAATCTTTTTCTGGAATATCCCATCCGACTTCCCCTGCATTAAATTCTCTGAAAGAATCTAACATTATATCTTTGTTTTCTCCAAAGCTCGAAAAAATCTATAGTAGTTACGGCTTGGAGATCCTCAGCTTTAACATTCTGAACTAACGGATCAAATCCCGTTATCCACCATTGTAATTCATCTGGTTCATGTTTATACAGCTGCTCATCATCACTGAAGATTCCATCCCCCATTAGAATCATGATATAATTCAAGAGTCATATCAACAGAATATTCTCTGTTAACTTCGGCATAAAGATATGAGTATTCACCATTTTCCATAATATAATTTCCATACTCATCAATTTCTCCATCTTTCACCTGATAAATACCTGTTTCAGCGTCTGCTCCAAGGTTCATATAGTCGCCCTTCCATGACCATATTATAAATTCTTCTCCTTCATCTTTGGATTTATCACCGTCAAGATCTACCCAAAAAATCTGAGATTGATGAACATCTACGGTTATTTCACCGCCCGAAGCTTTGTTAACCGCAGCTCGGAAAACATCGTCATAGCCTGTGGTATAATGTGCATATTGCTGCAAACAATCAGGTCTCATATGATAGATACCATCATCATCCATATCTGCAATAACATTCAATCCAGGAATATATGAAGACAAAATCGGATGCTTTCTCACAAATACTGCAGCGATTGTTCCTAATTCCGCAATTTTCTTTATCAGCCAGACACCACCTATCTGATAAAATATTCCAACTGCAAAGGTTACGAAATTCCTGAATCCTTCACTATGAATTAATTTACCTATAAAATTAAAAAATCGAAATCTATAATTTTATTCCATAAATCTTTACACCATTCACAAGCTGAATCAATCCACTCTTTAGCTTTTTCCAACCAGCTTTTCTCGCATTCGGGTTTTAAGTATTCATATTTTTCATAAAAGTCATTTTTGCTTTTATTGATAGCATCAGCGACATCGCCGTCGATACGCACAACATATTCCGATTATTTTATTGCCAAATGTTCTATTTTTTATTAATATAAATTATTTTATCAGGATCAACATTTTTCAAAAGATATTCTGACATTATTTCAAATCCGTCCATAAGAGTTTCAACAGCAAAATGCTCAGAGTTCACATAAATTAAAATTTTTTCATTAACCCCTAATCTAGTATCATTAATTATCCATTTTATCTTTGTTATTTCTGAAACATCCACACTATATTTGAATCCCAAAATCTTCCTAACGGTTATTTTGCTGCCGCTTACTACAATTTTTAATTTTCTTATCCACAATAATGAAATAGCTATCGGAATAAAAACGAATAATATTGTTGAAATATACATAGGGAAATGCGGAGGATTACCAAAAATCGTATACATTACGTTTAAAACAATGAAAAAAGCAGTTATAAAAACTTCACCTTTATAAATCTCTGACGGTATCTTCACAGTAAATTTCGATTTTGATTTCATTGATCAGACCTTCTTCATTTCTTATTAATTTTGTGACAACTCTCTCCATTCGTCATACCATTCCTTAATCCCATCAAAAAACCACTTGCTATATTTTCCAATGTACCTTCAGAAAGTCCTGAAATTACACCATTTCTAATTGTTTTATAATGAAATTTTTTAATACTTCCCTGTTTTAATTTTGTTATTACCATTTTAAATGAAGCATCATAGCTATTTATGCCTGAAAGTCTTTTGAACACCGGAATTTTTTTCGAAAGAGTTTTTGAAAGCTCTCCAGTAATTTTACTTAAAGCAACACTAAAAAAAGCCACTGTTCCTGTGCTTAAACCAGTATCAAATAATATTTCAAAAGTCGATCTTTTTTGTCCCCCAGTGATATTTTCAAGATTTTCACCAAAAAACGTTGATATTGTCGCCTCTGCTGAACAAGCAGCAATTGGATTAGTAAGCAATAATAAAACACCGCCAGCAAAACCGCCTATCGCTGATCCAATATATGATTGCCAGTTACCATCCCAATCGCCTGTTATCGCACATGAAATAATATCACTAATTAATTGACCTGAAATGCCTACGATTGCTCCAACTACACCAACAGCAATTACTGGAATTGCTGTTCCAAATGTTGAAATACTCAATATAACAATACCGACAACAATGACAATAGTCACAAACACACTAACTATTGACTGCCAATTTTCCTTGCACCACTCACAAGCACTATCCCATTTCTCTTCCAATCAGCTTTTTTCAATATCCGGTTTCAGGTATTCATATTTATCATAAAAATCATTCTTGCTTTAATTGATAGCATCGGCCGCATTTTGGTCAATAGTCACAACATCGGAAATGTATTCACTAATATTTTCTTTCAATGACTCTAGTGATTTAATTTTGTCCTCTTGGGTCTGCGTTGATGATTTTATCGAGCTGATACCATCATCAACGTCGTATATGCTTTCATCTATGGAAAGCACTTTTGATTTCAGTGATTTCAAATCAGCATTATCATTAATAAATAAAGGGTGATAATATTTTACGGCATATTCAGGATCATTTTTTATTATTGATGTAATGTTATTTTTTATTGCTTTGCAATAATCATTTCCTAATTTATAGTATATAGCATTGACAAAGTGCAAAACCATTTTCAATAGTGCCATATGTTTTCTAAGTTCAATTATCTGTTTGCTTTTTATGTGTTTAGTGGTTCGCATCTTCTCATAGTTTAAACCTCGATACAATATTTCAAATAATAAATATTCCATCTCATCTCACCTTAATTGGTTTTTTCCAAAAATTCATCTGATACGCTCTAATTATATGGAAATGATAAATGAGAAACTTGTTTTACTCTACATCCTAATGCCGTTAGAGTGCGGAGTAATATCAACACATTTTCTTTGTAATCCTTGCTACATTCAAACCAATAATCTGCCCCTTGGTCCACAGAAGCAAAATAGGCTATTAATATTCCTTCTTTAATATATTTTTGAGGCTGACTAATGATAGATGTTGCTAAAAAATCCGTCCAATTAACCTTATTATCAAAATAATATATCATTGACTCGCACGCACAATCAAAATGATTTATATTTATTTTCGCATCGCTTAATCTCAAAAAAATATTAAATGGGTCATTAATGATTTCTGATTTTTCTAAGATTACCTTTGTATCAACTATTTGAGAAAGATATTCTTCCGGCAATCTGTAACCATGAAAAAATATCTTTTTTCCTTTAGAAAAATCATATAAAAACTCGTTTAATACCTTGGCAGCAGAAATATTTTCATTAATGTCCGAAGTCCAAAAAACAATTGAATCTTTATCTATTCTATATTTTACAAATACTTCATTATTGTATCTCATAATGACTAATCCTCACTAAGAAAATAATATGATATGACACGAGATATACTCGAATCAATTATTGGAGATAAAGGAACATAAGCTTTACTTCCAAACAAAGAAGGAAAATGATAATGTAAATATCTTGACACGTCAAATTCAATTCTAAATGACTTAGAATTATAACTTGAAAAATTTATTGAAATACCCTTAGGATTTGTTGTCGTATAAGATGTTATTTTACCATAATTAGCATTAGAAGTTTTGCCAATTCTAAATAACTCTTTTGCTTTTGAAAGCCAGAAAGAATTTTTTAATAGTGAACCAAAGGCTTTAGAAAAGCCATAGCTAGCCCCTGCAAATGCACCAGAAAAAGCAGCATTGAAAAATACCTCGCCTAACGAAATATCTTCACCTTTAATTAATATATCTCCTAAATCGCTAATTAGCGAGGAACCCAAGCCCGATGCTGCACCAATAAGCATAGTTTTGCCAAGTCCTAAAGCGGCTTTTCCTCCGGCAGACAACCCAAATCCCATTTCTCCTGAAATAATTCCTGCAATAGCTCCTGAAAACGCTCCGTTTTCAAAGCCATCCCAAAACGAACCTCCTGTAACAGCAGAAATAATACCGCCGAAAAGACCTACTATGCCTGTGCCGAACAATGCGCCTAATGCCATAGCACCCAATATACCACCGACACCGGTGGCTACTAAAATCACAGCCGCAATAACTATTACTATTGTTATAGCAGCTTTCCAATGCTCTTTGCACCACTCGCCGACTTTTTTGCAGCCGTCTTTGAATTTCTACCAACGGCTTTTTTCACATTCGGGCTTCATGTAGTAGTACTCGTCGTAAAAATCGTCTTTGCTCTCAATAATAGTCAGAGTTTATACAGTTGTATTTTACTACTAGTATTGATTCTTCATGCTCAAATCAATTATTTTCTTTTGCATTCATAATTAATCACCAGCATCTTATTTGTTATTTATAAAACTCAAGGATATACCACTTTCGAATAATGTCCCAAAGACATATACGCATCTCCTGCACATTGATAAGCGTCAGGATTTTTTGGAGCAAGCCTAATTGCCTCGTTTGCTAAATGAAGAGATTCATTGTTTTGGCTGTTTATGAACGCAAAGTGCGAATCTGCTAAAAGCTGTGAAACTTTTTCTTGGTTTGTGGGCATTTTTACACCTCCGTTATTCTATTTTTACAAATTTGATATCCGATTGAGTAATTTACATTATTTATTTAAACTTGAAATCTTTTACCATATGTATTTAAGTATAGTCTGTATCCTATCTCAAATAACATTAATTGAGCAAATCAACGTTAATACAATCTCCTAAAACAATTAAATCGTATTTCTCATCGTTACCTTTTTCAAAAAATCTCCAACATTCTGTATTGTTTGTAACTTCCAAATATACAGTCAATGTGATACTTTTATTAAATATAATCACCAAATCACCAAATTCCGTGATTTTTACTTTTTGAACAATAAGGTTATTAAGTAAATCGTTTTTGTTAGAGGCAACCCATTTATCAAATATATTTGCACCATTAACATCCCACTCAAATAAATCATCATCACTTTCTGATTCCAATTTATTATATTTGTCTGTGTCAGTAACCAAAATTTTTTCATTGTCACATATTCTAAATAAAGTCTGCATTAATAATATATAACATTTACCGTGCTCATCAACAAAATCAATCCAAATGTCCCCATGATTTCTATTAATATCAGCAACCTTATTTCCAACAAGTACTTGAAGTCTTTCTGAAATATAATTTCTCTCTTTTTTATTCACTAACATTATCCTCCCGACATTGAATCCCTCTGCCAGTTATAACAAGATGTCTTTCTTTTCCATGCCATACAAAGAAACGCCAACACTCATCATTAGAAGTTGTATCAACAAAAACATTTAATGTTATAGAATTACTAAATTTAATTTTAAGATCACCAAAATTGTTTATTTCAATAGATTTAATTACAATATTATCTGAAAAATTTTTGTTGAAATCATCGCACCATTTGTCAAATAAATTATTACCTTTTACATCCCAATTAAAATTTTCAGTCTCGGTCATTGGTGATATTGGCTGATATTTATCCATATCAGTAATTAATACTTCTTCGATATTACAAAATCTAAAAAAAGTTTGCATATGGAGTGCATAATCTTTACCATCAATTCCTTTCATGGCAATCCAAACTAAATCAGCTGCTCTCCCTATTTTTATATTTTTCGCACCTTTAATTTTATTGATGCATTCCGTTATTGTATTTTTTTCTGATAAAGTCATTGTACTTCCTACCTATACTCCAAAATAATTCAAAGCCTCTTCTAGTGCTTCTTGATAATCCATGCCTTCGTCATGTAATATATCATGTATATTATCTTTTATCTTATTTTCTGGCACACCACGTCTTTTCAACTCACGTGTTATTGCTTTAACTTGTTTTTGTTGTTTTTTCTGATCTCTCGGAGATTTACCTTTTTGTCTACCCATACGTTCGCGTCTAGAATAATCTTTCCCAGCATTATGTACCAACACACCAAAGCCACTAACGTGATACGTATGAAAATCCTCCACCTGGAAATTATACACCTTAACAGGTTCTTCTGTCAACTCAACATCAAAATTTTCAACTAAAAGAACATTTCCGTTTACTTCAAGAAGTTCATCACCAACTATTAGTTCTCCTGCATTGACAAAGCCACGATTATTTACATAGAACGGGTGCGTTTCAGTCGTAATGATCTCTTCGCCGTTGATCATCAAATGAATAAGCTTAGAATCTTCTCTGATGTATGTTTCAAGAACTGTTTTCTCGGCAGTTTCAAAGGTTTCGGGGTCTGTAGAGATAACTTTATCTCCTGCTTTGATATTTTCAATGGCTACCATTCCTGCTACAGCCATGACAAGAGTTCCTGCGACGAAACATGACGGCTTAAATCCGGCTTTATTTGCCGCACTGTTAAAGCCTTTATTCATTCCGCCTGTAAATACAGCAACTCCGGCTATGGTCGTCTGTGCAAAATTATATACTGAACTTTTATGTAATGTAGCATTAAAGTCACTCAGTGTCAATCGTATTCAACTATGATACTATTTTAATATTCAAAGCAGATAATTTTTGATTTGACACATTAATATATTTCTTACAATTTTCCGTTATTTCATAACGAAAGTGAATATTTATTACAAAATTATCAAATTGCTTATCTGGATAAATATCTGCATATTGCTTACTCTCAATATACCACAAATATGTATTGAGCTTATCTTGTAATATAACAATATGATCAAATTCAAACTTACCCTCAAAATGCAAATGATCATATATTTCCATAATTAAGGTTTTATTATCATCATCAAATGCTATTCCATCAATAACATTTACATCTGTAACAGCCATATATTTCACTTCCTGTTTTAAATTTGGTTAAATGAAATTTTATTTACCTCTAATCGTATTGATTGGTGTACCTTCAGGAATTACATCTCCAGGTTTAAAAAACACCACCACCTTCTCCAGTAACTACAAGATCTTTATTTAAAGCTCCTGTATCAAATCCATTAGCCTTTTGATTAGATGTGTATGTTGCAGTTTGACTCGCTTTATACTCTTCAATAAAAGGATTTCCATCTGAATCTAAAGCAATACCATCGAGGTAATTTCCACCATTTCTCATGGCATTTCCATTCGAATCCATTGGCTTTACTGAAACTTGTGTTTCTGCTTCAGGGTGAGCTTCTTTCAAATTAGAAAACTGTTCTTTCTCAAACTTCTTCCCATTTTCTTGATTTTTGGTAACGGTTTCAGCCTTTTTCCCTGAATAATCCTTGCTAGCATTATGCACCAACACACCCAATGTACAAACATGATAAGTATGGAAATCCTCTACCTGAAAATTATACACCGTAACAGGTTCGTCTGTCAACTCGACATTAAAATTTTCAACTAAAAGAATGTTTCCGTTTACATTAAGAAATTTATCGCCAACAAGCAGCTTACCAGCCTCAACAAACCCTCTACCTTGTACATAAAACGGGTGGTCAACTGTAGTGATTATTTCTTCGCCGTTCACAGTAATATGAACGAGAGTAGTCACCTCTCTTATGTATGTTTCAAGGACGGTCTTTTCACCAGTTTCCATTGTTTCAGGGTCTGTTGAAATGACTTTATCTCCTGACTTTATCGTTTCTATAGCAACCATTCCGGCAACCGCCATGACAAGCGTTCCCGCCACAAAACATGACGGTTTAACTCCTGCACTGTTAGCTGCCTTGTTAAATCCGCTGTTCATTCCGCCGGTGAAAACAGCTACACTTGCTATAGTCGTCTGAGCTACATTGTATATAGAACTCTCATGCAAAGCCGCATTAAAGTCACTAAACCAGTTGTCACCAAACAATATCTTTGAACCTAATGCGAGAGTATCAAAGCCTCCCATTACAAATGTGATAGCTCCACTGATTTGCGTTCAATAATAAAGCTTAAGTTCATGAATAAAACTAGATTTACTCATCATCTTCTAATAATGCTTCTCTGTCCATTTCTTCCTCAACTTGCTCTTCTGTCTGCTTGTATGATACAAGTAAATTATTCAGATATTCTTCACTTGTTAGCTTTCCCTCTACATAGATATAGCTATTTATTCCTTCTTTGGACAAATCTTTTTTAACGTGTAAAAGTGTCTTTATTCCGTTCGCACGTATAATATCACACTTATACACATAATCGTTGTTTGAAACAATTTGTTTGATTTGTGAAATGGGTAGTTCTTGATATTTACGTATAATTTTAGCCATAGTAGCTGTGAATACTGAACTCTCCAGTTTTAAGCCTACAGTTCTCATAGTAATCTCCTTAAAAATCAATTATTGTTTTAATGGGTTCTCCTGGCAAACTATTACGGAAATTGCCACCAAGCCAGCCATTAAAATGTTCATTAAAAGTGGCAGTATATATTATCTCTCCCTTATCAGCTAAGTGAGGATATTTGGATACGCTATAAGAATGGTGCCCTTGTATAGTTTTTCCACTATGCTTTGGACGTTTACCTTTAAGAATATCAGCCTTTTGTTTAGGTGACCAGTCCGAGTACCATTTTGACCATTTTGAAGCCGGACTCGTTCCTGTTTCCAAAACTTATTTACACCATTTTGATGTTTGGTAGCCATCTTTTCATTCCAACGTAATGTTTTATATTCATCTTTAGTTATTGTTCTATCTCTAACCTTAGATTCTAACCTTGACTTTTCTTTGGCACTAATCTGCTTATATTTATAGGAATGTTCCCGAGTGTCCAAGCCCTTAGTACGTTCAGCCATTATTTCATTAGGCGATTGATTATAATCAGCATTATGCACCAACACATAAAAACAACCAACATGATAAGTATGGTAATCCTCTACTTGAAAATTATACACCATTGGAAACTTTGAGTTATCTGCGTAACTAATATCTAATCACTGTTACATAATTCCCACATATCCATAAACAAAGCATTTCCCACAGTCATTTGGTTAGTTTCTTCTCTGTCTTTAAACTTTTTTATACCTGGATATACTTCGTCCATATCATTAATATATAATCTTGAATAACCTTTTTCTGTGAGATAATTGCAAATCATTTCGTCGATATCAAATTGCTTTTTACTATACGGCTCATTTCTGAATCCAGCAAGATATGAATCCATTCCATCAGGATCTGGATTGGCAATAGAAAATTCATCTTGAAGGTAGAAGTACTTAACTATTTTGTTTATTTGCAGTAGCGAAACATATTCAATTTCACCTTCTGAAAAAGAACACCTATTTACAACAATTCTAATCTCTGAAGAAGGCTCGTTTGAATCAAAAAACTTCTCAACATTTTCAGATTTGGTCTTTATTTTTTCCAATAGTTCATCAAGAAAATCAACTGTGTCCCTGCACTTTGAAATAAATAATTCTGTATTTCCGTTTATGTATATATCTTCTATCGCTTTTTTTATATCATTTTGCATAAAATATTACCTCGTTATATCATTACTTTACTATTACATCGTGTTGATCCGATGTATCAGCAGGTTTTGTATTATTAAAATCAAAATCTACCCCTCTTAAAGTCCTTAGCAGGAGAATATTTTCTACCAAAATTATGTACCAGCACACAAAAGAAGTCAACACGGTAGGTGTGAAATATTTTAATTAGACGTCTTACTGTAATATTTTTTTGCATCACTTAGGCTGACCTTTTTGATATAACGTAACTGTCAGTCCTTCCTCGCCCATAATTTCTTCGCCAATTTCTACTATGATATCTCTGCTTGGGAAAAGCGAATTAACTCTGAGTTGCCAAAAATACTGAATTGCCTTTGCAAACTCCTCAATATAGTCACCTGAACTATTTATAACGTCACATTCTTTGACTAAACTTTGCAGTGACCAACTATTGACGAACATCTCAATATCTTTAGTATTTTTATAAAGTTTCCTTAATTCCATGATATTTCCATTATAGAACTCAGAAATAAATATACAATCATCAACTTCAATGATCTCTGGACAAAACAAACTAGCAAAACTAATTGCCGTTTCAATATCGTATGAATTAGCAACATGATTCATTAAAGACCTGCCCTGTATTTTAGAGAAATCATGTAGTATCCTCTCATCAACTATGCTTTTATATATTTTCATTTTAATCACCGATTTTCTAATAATTCTCTTGGAACAGGACCAATTAATTTCATATCACGTGGATATAAGTGCCCGTTCGGAGCAATATCATAGACTCTTGCTTTGACTCTCTTCGTAGAAATATCCAAATTTAATCTACAATCCGCCCCATAAACCAATTTATGTCCGCTCTCTGTATTCACATAGGTATTCGGCTGGCCTTCAAGAGGTCTTGAACCTCCACTTCTTCCACCAGTTCTTATTGTTCCATCATATTTAGTTTCCTTGATTTTTTGAATATCTAGATCAGATGTATTTTGTGTACGAGGATTTGCATAATCATTTGCATTATGCACCAACACACCAAAACCACTAACAAGATATGTATGAAAATCCTCTACCTCAAAATTATAAACCTTAACAGGTTCTTCTGTCAACTCGACAGAATGATTTTCAATTTGTTTTCACAGCAGATACTACAAAATTTTCTATGCCGACTTTTCTATAGAAAAAAGCATTACTTTGCAGAATCTGAATAGTTTCTTAATTGTTCAATAGTCTTGACATACAACCACTTTATTTCCACATTTTGAACATTTAAAAACAAATGCAGCAGTTTCATATCCTACATCCGCCCAAAGTGCTTCGTAACTTTCAACATTATTCTTTAGTTCATCAATCAAAAGTTCTTTTAGTAAAGACAATCCATCACCGGTTGTAGAATTTTTGATAAAATCTTCCCTTTCCCACTCACCTATATATGTCATATAATCATCACAGCAAACAGGCCAATCGTTATTTTGAATCCAAGGTACAGGTGGACAAAAACTCAATTCAGTTACTTTTTCATTTTGTTTTTTTACAACTCTGTCTGCTATATAGCTAGGAATATCTACACTTACTTTTCGTTTATCAAAGCAATTGAGACATATAGATACAAGATTGTCATCTCTGTCAAAAAAAGATCCTTCAAGACAATGTTCAGAACTTCCACAAAACTGACATGGTGTTTCTGTGAAGTATCCATTCTTTAAGACATCACTAAAATACTTATAATTATTCATTTATTTCCACCTTCCCGAATCCCACTCATTTTTCCAATAATTTTTCTTTTGCTGACGCCATTGAGCACGATTAATTTTACTTCCTTCATTATAGTGAGGGTGATTTTTTTTATAATTACCACCCAGTCGATGATCAGTTTGGTTTTTTTCATAAAATGGTCATTGGGATTTTGATTATCATGATGTATTTCAATTTATAACTAGGTGAATTAGTTTAGAATCTTCTCTGATGTATGTTTCAAGAACTGTTTTCTCGGCAGTTTCAAAGGTTTCGGGGTCTGTAGAGATAACTTTATCTCCTGCTTTGATATTTTCAATGGCTACCATTCCTGCTACAGCCATGACAAGAGTTCCTGCGACGAAACATGACGGCTTAAATCCGGCTTTATTTGCCGCACTGTTAAAGCCTTTATTCATTCCGCCTGTAAATACAGCAACTCCGGCTATGGTCGTCTGTGCAAAATTATATACTGAACTTTTATGTAATGTAGCATTAAAGTCACTCAGCCAATTATCGCCAAACAGAATTTTTGATTCAATGGGTATTATATTAATGCTTTAATATAATTTAAATATTTAGGATCCGCATCCGAAAAAACTTCCTCACCATCTAACATATATGCTCTTATTAAGTAATCTTGTGCTTGTTTAAAATTATTCAACTCATAAAAGCATTCACCAATTCTAACATAAATGAACGGATTATCCAAGCCGTCAGGACATTTTTCAGCTTCCAAGAAGTAATTTAAACTCGTTTCATATTTATCATTTAAATAATAAACGTCTCCAAGTGCAGTCAAAAGCCAAGTAGCTGCCTCCCAATTATAGATATGCTTTGGCAACAAGTTTAGCGCTTGCTCATATTTGAGAATTGCTTTATCATATTTGAAATTATCCGCTAATTCGTCGCCTTGTTCACTTAACTTAACAATTTTTTTATAAACTAAATCATTCAATTCCATAAAAATCTCCTTTTACTTACATTTATAACTTTATGTGGTCGCTGTGGGCAAATAAGTACCTAGGTGTGCACCTTGAGATCGATTAATACTATATAATTCTAAATAATAATTATTAGAATCCAACATAAATGCTCTCACTTCTGGGGCTTTTGCACCATAAAATCTGCCTTTTTCATTCCACCAAACAACTGCATCTTTTATGTGAGCCATATCTGCTTTTTCAATCGGATACCAATTGCCATCACTTGCAAGAAATTCTTTTTTATTATTCCTGATTTTTCCCTCTGATTACAGACATTCTTATCAACCTGTAAATAGTTTTAAGTTTTACAGAATTGATAATTGGCAGCAAAAAAACATTTCACAATTAATCGTAAGACGAAAAGTTTTATGTGCCTTATATACAAGGTTCAAAAATAGGATTTAATACTATATCTTAATCAGCATCGTCTTTATCAACAACATACTCTACTTTAATATTTGAACTTAATAGCTTACCGTTTACATGTGCAATAAATCTTTTACATAGACAAGACGGTTCAAACATAAAAAAAATTTTCACATGAAATTTTTCGAAATCCTTACCAGGATATGTTGTTTGATATTGTTTACTATCAATATACCATATATATGTATTTAATTTATCCTGCAACATTAACATATGATCTTTTTCAAACTCACCCTCAAAATCAAGATGATCATACAGTTGAAGAAGGAGGATGCTATCTTCATAAGCAACACTATCTACAACATCTCTATCAGTAATAGCCATTTATTTCACCTATTTCATTTTATTCTTTTCTATATGTATTAACTCTCGTTCCCTTAGGGAGTATTTCTCCCGTATGAGAACCGCTTGTAATCATCATATCCTTATTAGTTGCTTTTTCTGGGAAACCATTAGATATTTGATTCTTTTGGTAAGGCGATTTTGGTCCTAGTTTATATTCGTTTATTTCAAATTGTCCTTGCTCATTGATGTACAAATCATCAAGATAATTGCCGCCTTTTGACATTGCGTTCCCGCTATCGTCTATTGGCTTAACTCTAACTTGAGCTTCAGCGGTTGGATTTTTTTGTTTTAATTTTTCATGTTGATTTTTTTCGTATTCGTGACCAGCTTTTTGCCTTGCTTTTATTTTTTGCATTTTCTCTGGAGAATACTCTGCATTATGCACCAACACACCAAAACCACTAACGTGATATGTATGGTAATCCTCTACCTGAAAATTATACACCTTTACAGGTTTATCTGTCAACTCAACATCAAAATTTTCAACTAAAAGAACATTTCCGTTTACATCAAGAAGTTCATCACCGATTGCAAGTTCTCCTGCTTTGACAAAGCCACGACTATTTACATAGAACGGGTGGTCAACAGTTGTAACGATTTCTTCACCGTTCACAGTTAGATGAACAAGCGTTGTTACCTCTCTTATATAGGTTTCAAGAACAGAAGTTCGCTATAAGTTCAGATAAGCGACCATCTATCGAAAGTGTCATTTTATCACCTCGTCATTACTCAATTGAAATGAACCATATCATAAGGATAATACTGCTCATTTTTCAAATCGTCATCTATAAAACCAAGTCTTTTTGCAATAGCACCAGCTTCAAAGCACCAGTATCCAAAATACAGCTTGAATTTTTCATTTTTATGTGAATCGTACCATGAACTGTGAAGGTGACTTCGATACCAACCACGAAGATACTTCAAAAATGTTTCTTTTGTCCTATCATCTATATATTTTATCAGCTTTTTATACTCACGCTGAAAAGATATCTTATTAATATCAATATCACTTTCAGAGCCTAAAAAAACAAAATCTATAAGATAATCATAGGTTTCTGATTCCATCAGTTTGCTTCTAAGACGCATCATTTTATCGCTATTAACACCCAAGAGATACGCCAAAGAAGCTAAACATAGATTGTCTTCATATATAGACACATCGCCTTTTTCGCAAACCATATCTATCAACTCTTCAAATTCGTTTTTTATATCATTAATTGAATCTCCTCTTGAATATTTTGCTATTATGAGATCTGTCTTTAAGTATATTATTTTGTTATTTATCAAGGGGACTCTTTCATCATCAATCGAACCTGAATTCAACTTATCTTGAAATTTGCAAATTCGTTCTTTTTCCTGAGCAATAAATTCATCAAAATACGCTTTTGTTCGTATAGAATCTCTCATATAATACCGCCTTTTTTGATTATTTTACAACATAGCCTTTACTATCGATAGTTTTAACAGATGTGGTAGCTTTAACCCCACCGTTAGTTTCAGGACTGGTTTTAACTCTAAATAATTCTCTGCTGTACCCTTCTGTTAATATATCATCAGCTACCTCTGGGCCAACAACTTTATCCAGATTTTTAGATATCCAAGCATCAGACATCTGCCTTCCGCTATTTTGGATATTACCCAATTGCGAAGAACCATATTTATCTTTAGCTACAACATATTTTGGCTGTCAGTTAGGATTGTTATTCTTATATACACCATCTATTCCATGATGAATTTTATCATCCAATGATAAAATTCTATCATCACCCATTCTTGAGAAATTGGCATTCTCATAATGATTATCCATTTTCATTTCACAGTAATTACCTTTTTGCTGTTTAGTCTTTAGCTCAGTCTCACCAGATTCAACTTTCTTTACACAATCATTGTTATGAACCCAAATCTTGCAATTGCCAACAAAGTAAGTATGAAACTCATCTACCTGAAAATTATACACCTTAACAGAATCATCTGTCAACTCAACATCAAAATTTTCAACTAAAAGAACATTTCCGTTTACATCAAGGAGTTTATCGCCAACAAGCAGCTTACCAGCCTCAACAAACCCTCTACATTGTACATAAAACGGGTGCGTTTCAGTTGAAGCAAGTACACTTACAGTTCAAATCGGTGTACCTGCAAAATCTTTGATAAAAATGTTCTGTAAATAGTAATTATATTATATTTTCAAAGGATTCTAAAGGTCCGTATAATGTATCTTCATAATACAATAGAACAATATTGTTATTTACAATAAGAAGCACATCTGAAGGATAACAAAAATCCGACCATTTTTCACAAAAAATAGATGCTGTAATGCTTATTGCTGAAGTATGATCATATAACAATGTTACTTTGTCTGAAATACTTTTTTCGAATAAACTCATTAATTTTTGTTGAGTTACTCTCTCCATTGATTCATCGCCCCAACCACAGTCACCTATGAAAACAGTCAGTTTATGATCAATCATCATTTGAACATATGAACTTTTTTGAAGTATTTCATTATCGCATATACTATTCCAAATTTCAACTGCTTTGTTTTCATTAACAACATTCATTTCTGATAGCTGCTTTGGAGAGAATAGCGCATAATTTTCGCTTGTATATCTCCAAGCATATTTAAATTCTTTTATATCCATATCTATTCCTCCCAAAATATAGGTCCTGCAGAGCCATTATGTTTTCCCTTTGCCCAATCATGATAACAAATATGTGGCATGTTATATTCATTATCAATAGGGTGAATTTGATAATTAGATTTTGGTGCATTTGTTGCATATGTTTCTGCTTTAGGCAAATCAGGCATTGCTTCATTTATAAGTTGTTCCGCTTGCTGTCTATTTGAAGCAATATAATTGTTTCCTTTTTTTCTAGCAGATCTTAATTCTTTAACTGCTTGTTTCCAAGAAGGAGAGCCTGGTTTATCAACAATGGGAATTTTTTCTTCTCCCTTGGCGGTACGGACAGTCTTTGTTTTATATTCATTACTTGCATTATGCACCAACACGCCTAATCCGCCAGCATAATAAGTATGGAAATCCTACACCTGAAAATTATACACCTTTACAGGTTTCTCTGTCAACTCGACATTAAATTTTTCAACTAAAAGAACATTTCCGTTTACATCAAGAAGTTCATCACCAACTATTAGTTCTCCTGCTTTGATAAAGCCTTGATTTTTTACATAAAACGGGTGGTCGGATGGTCAACAGTTGTAACAATTTCTTCGCCGTTGATCACCAAATGAATGAGCTTATTATCTTCTCTTATGTAGGTTTCAAGAACAGTTTTCGGAGAAGTTTCCATTGTTTCAGGGTCTGTTGAAATGACTTTATCTTTTCTATGGCAAGCAAACTAACCGCCTTGGCTTTACCTAAAAACTCACCTGACGCTCCAAGTCCGTCAAAACCTAGTCCTGCGATGTGTAGAACATCTTCTAATCTAATTTAATCTGAAATAGCAGGTGCTCTTTCCCTTGCCCTCTTTTTTTAGTTCTCCTGCGGCAACAAGTTTTCTTAGTGCACCTTCGATAGAACTGTCACTGAGAGTAGGACAGAGTTCCCTTATATCCTGCTTGTTAAATCGTCCTATTTTGCTTTTGCTTGCCATTCTGACCATCTCAAGTGCAGACAGTTTTTCTTGAACAAGGGAGGTACGCTCTTCAAAATCTTTATACGATGCAAGTATCGTGCCTAAAATGTATTTTATAAATGGCAAAGCATCCTCTTTGCCCTCGTGCCATCCCATCTGCGACTGACTCAGAGCACTGTAATACAGATCTTTGTTCTTAGAGTTCTTTGCCTCAAGCGATATATATTTGCCAATGTAAAAGCCATTCTGATACAGCAGAAGAGTGGTAAGCAGACGGCCCATTCTTCCGTTGCCGTCATTAAAAGGGTGTATACAGAGAAAATCGTGGATAAATATAGGGATAATTATAAGCGGCTCAACCTCCAAATTACCGATAACACGATTGTACTCTTCACATATCCTGTCAAGTGCCTCAGATGTTTCATATGGTGCGAGCGGAGTAAACAGTATTCCTGTATGTCCATCGGGGTAAGCCGCACTGATATAATTCTGCACGCTTTTTGTTCTGCCAGCAAGCGGATTGTTCATATGACTATAAAGCATTTTGTGAAGCTGCAGAATATATTTCTGAGTTATCGGAATAGCGTCAAAGCTTTCGTGTATAACGTTCAGCACGTCTCTATACCCTGCGATCTCCTGCTCGTCACGATTTCGAGGAGTAGTCTTTTCTTCGACCAACTGTTTGATCCTCGTGCTTGTTGTTACGATACCCTCTATCGCATTTGAAGCTTCGGTACTTTGAATTTTTGCCATCTCAACAAGCTTCTCCATCTCTTGCGGACGCTGTTTCAGATACTGCTCCTGTTTTCCAGCCTCTTTGTATATGGCCGCTATAAGTCCGAGAATATCAGAATCCCACTTTTGTTCTTTAAAAGCAGAGTAATTAAAACTTCTCATTTCCTTACCTCCATTATTTTCCCTTAAACTATATCATAAAATAAGGGAAATGTCAATAGAATAAGCAAATTTGTCCTTAATATTATGTGTGAAATAAGGGAATATATCAAACAGTATCCCTCTACTGTATAAAAGAGCCGATTTCTCGACTCTTATGGTATCTATAGCATTGGGGAGCATATTCGTAATTTTATATCATAAATTTTTCCACACATTTCTTGTTTTGGTTATGAAAAAAAGCACATATCAGTGATAGATGCTAATGGAATTTGATAAATTTATATGGCTATTTCAACTTCCGTGTTGATAAATGTAAACTTTTTTAGAAAGTATGATATAATATAGTATTGCATTAAATAAAAATACGAATCCATACTTACTCAGTCTATGTCATCTTACCCCCTCAATAACTCCCTTATCCATTTCGTGTACAGTATCGCACAGCACTGAAATGTCCTCCGCAGAGTGTGAGCATATAAGAATAGTCTTGCCCTGCTCCTTGTATGAAAGTAGGTACTCACGCATTTCTTTTACGCCGTCCTTGTCAAGACCATTGAAAGGCTCGTCAAGAATGAGTATCTTCGGATTTTCCATGATAGCTTGTGCCAGACCAAGCCTCTGCCGCATACCAAGACTGTATTTGCGAACATGGCGCTTTAAGTCAGGGTCAAGTCCCACCTGTTTCATACTGCTTTTTATCTCCTCTTTGCCGATCTTGTTGTTCAGCCCCGCAAGAAGTTTGAGATTTTTGTATCCACTGTAATACGGTATAAACCCAGGTGTTTCAATAATGATACCCATATCTTTCGGAAAATCAACGTCCTTTCCGACCTTCTTGCCGTCAACGATAATCTCACCGCTCGTGGGCTTGATAAAGCCGCATATGCACTTCATCAGCATCGTTTTGCCGCTGCCGTTTCGCCCGATAAGTCCGTGTATCTTGCCCTCCTCAAAGGACACATTTATATGCTTTAGTATCTCCGTTTTGCCAAGAGTAAGACACACGTTGCTAACTCCTATGATATCCATTATCATTCCTCCCCAGCCGTCAGAAAATTAGTTTTCCGTAGCAAAACTAATGACAGCAAGATCAAAGATACTATGATTGAAAAGAAATATATGTAGGAATAAGATATTTCATATATCTGCTGCCTGAAGAACTTTGTAAAATGCGTTTTCACTATGGCATTACAACACGGAAAAGCCCAGCGTATCGGCGTTTCAAGGTATATTGCCGCACCGCCTGCCAGAAGTAAAAAGACATTTATGCCTACACCCAGAAGCTTTTGCCTAAGCTCTGCAAAAACGAGCATAATAAGACCGCACACCAACAACAGCAGAAATATCAGCACCGCAGAATTGCCTGCCGACCGCAGCGGTACATATTGGTAGTAAAGATTTTCAGGAATAAGATTTGCAGCAACGCTATCGGCGTTCTCGGGAAAGAGCCTGCTGTAATCTGTGACTGTTGCCGACCATTGTTCGCTCCATTGCAAATAACCTGCCGCCGCAAGAAACGTGCTGAGTATAACTCCAAGCATAAATGTAAGTGAAGACATAACAAGAAAAAGCATTTGCCCAAGCAGCCAATTAACACGCCATGTGCGCTGCACGCAAAACAGCATATTTCCATCATTTTTAGGAAAATCTCCTATAAGCGTAATAAAAACTATGGGCATTATCATCAGCAGTACGTCTGAATTGGTTATTGCAATAAACGGCTCAAACAGACCAAGTTTAACGCCTGTTTGTTTTGATATCTCAACTAACGGCTTTACGGCAAATTGATCTATGAATATCAATGCACATAGAAATATCAACATTCTTGAACTGCATATCCATTTGATATATTCACTTTGTGCCGTCCCCCATACCGCCCTTATTCTTGTTTTACTCACAACAGTCATACCTCCTTTGCAAGAAGCTGATGCCAATTATCGCCGCAAGTATCATCAATACGGCTGCGGCTAAGATCACATACACAGTCATGCCGTTTTCTATGGCTCGGAATATCCCGTTGAATGAAAATAAGCTGACGATCTTTCCGACATTGGCGGAAAACCCTTTTGAAAGTCTGTTTATAAGAGTGTTGTAAAAATAAAAGAACATAAACGGTATGCAAGTCATCATATATTTGTTTCTGCTGAAAACAGAGATGATATATGCAGGCAATGCACTTAACGCTCCTATTATAAAAGCACCTGCCATTCGGCTCAAATAAAAGCAGCCTATACTCATTGAATGAAGCACTGCCGCAGCTGAATGACTGTTCGTATCCATAACAGACGGAAACATAATTACTGTAAATATCACAAAAAGCCCGTATCCCAGACAAAGTACCGCCGCTGAAGTAAGCACCGCCGACACAAGTCTTGATGCAGCAAAAGCAATTTTTCCGCTGCGTTGCATTTCAAACCGCTTTAACGAGCTGTTCTCTGCTGAAACACTTTTAACAAACGGCAGAACGCATACAACAGGCGAAAACATTATCAGCCAGCTGCTCATAGCTGCACGAATGATATTTTCACGAACGACAGAATTTCCTTCAACAGCCTCTGTGGGGTCACGCAAAAGCAGTATGGTCAATACTGAATAGCCTTTTCCGCCGTCTGCATCGGTGTAAACATTTGTTATACAGCACAAGCCAAATATCATAATGGCACATATTACAGGCACAGGGCTGATGAGCATTTTATAAAGCTGTGTTTTCAGACACTTATTGAAATTCATGTTCTATTCTCAGTTTTCCGAAACATCTGCATTGTTGAACAGTACCAAAGCTTCTCCATTCAGAGCATTGACAAATACCATTCGTTCATTGTCTGTGGTGGTGTCGAGCCATATAAACCAGCCAAGCTCTGTTTTATATTTTGTATCACCTTGAAAATAGAACTGTCCGTCGCTATCCTTGTTCCATGGTTCACCGTTTGCTTTAACAACATTCTGCATATATCCGAGGTCTATTTTATTGACTGTATATTTATGATTTGCCGCAAGTGTATTTTCACATATATCTAAAGCACTTTCTAAGGTAACGCATTTATCGACACTTTCCGCAGAGCCGTCAAGCTCGCAAAAGCCATGATCTCCCAAGAACTCTCCTACGGTGTTTGGAGCGGTCATATACAGCTTTGCTCCAAAATACGGATATTCATCAAAATCCCCGTCGCTATAAAAGAAATCGTTCAGGGCGATTCCATCGACGGTTCTTTGAATATGAAAAAGCAGAGCATTTTCCTGATCGTATTTCAATACATCAACGTAAGCTATTTTCATATTTCCAAATCCGCTGTCGGTCAAAGCCTGCAAAAAGCCGTCTACATACTCAACGCCCTGACTGAGTTTATACGTCTGTCCGCCAAGAACATACTCTTCGTCTTCATAGGGTCTGTCTACAAAAACTGTTTTTATCGTTTCACAGTCATAGGCAGATTCTTTAGAAAGAAATCCGATGCCTCCATTTGATGCAACATTTAAATAGTACGTTGTGTCATCATAAACGTTGCCGGCAGGAAAAGAACTGTCAAAGCCCTGATAATACTCTTTCTTATAGTCCTTGTCGGAAATAAACAGCGGCCTTATTTTACCGAAACACTGCTCACGATCGTTCACCTGCTTTAGGTCAGCGAGTTCAGCCTTTTCCGGCAGATCATTTGCCAAGGCTTGAAGTGTTTCAGTCGGTACAGAAATATTTTCATACTCTGTATCAGTTGACAAAATATCTTTTTTTACATCAGAAAAGCTCTCAAGCTTTATGCTGATATCTTTTGTATCACTGGTTTTACCGCCTGCTGCACAGGCTGTAAACGTACATATCATCACAAGAAGTACAAATATCTTAAATATTTCTTTCATCGTTGCTCCTTTTATAAAAATGGCTGCCGACAAGCAGCAGCCATAGCACATTATTTAGGCGTTCTTGTGTATCCTGAAGCTTTTATATCATCCTCATCATAATTATTGAGTGTGATTTTATTCTTCACTTCTGCTGTTGGTTTATATGACGATGTCATCGTTATAAAATACTCATAATTGTCTCTTTTATCTATCGTTACTTTATTGCTGCCATTTGGTGAACTAAACGTAACATTAGAATAGAGCACCTCATCTTGCCCAGTCCAACTTGTTATAATAACATTCTTTGTTGTACCGTTGTTGATCTTAACTTTATTGCCAGCTTTAAGAGTCTTGGTTATAGATTTAGTGCTTTGTGTGTATTTTGCACTTATTGTCCACGTCGCACTTGAATATGTATCTCCGGAATTATATGCACTAGCCCCAATAGCCATAGAGCTCATCATCATAACAGCAGCACCCATAGCTGCGATTCTCTTAACGATATTTTTCATATTAAACGTTTTTTCATAATATA
>OLXW01000599.1_pt1 | contig 23842 bp, 27 predicted proteins | sample 1673551 | NCBI WGS metagenome assembly OLXW01 (sample SAMEA103958114, study PRJEB25191) | human gut metagenome | reverse complement strand
CTCGTGTAGCTGCTACGGAATGGGGTCCTGACGGCATCAATGTCAATATCGTGTGTCCGCTGGCCTGGACGGCACAGCTTGAGAATTTTGAAAAACAGTATCCGGATGCTTTCAAGGCAAATGTAAAGATGCCTCCTGCAGGTCATTATGGCAATGTGGAGACCGAGATCGGTCGTGCCTGTGTGCAGCTGTCTTCACCGGACTTCAAGTTCATGAGCGGCGAGACCATCACGCTGGAAGGCGGCATGGGACTGCGGCCGTAGAGACGATTTACAACCCAAAAACGAAAACCCTTTTTACTATGTTTCAAATAAAAAAAGAGACCTTCTTTACCCGGAAGGTTTCTTTTTTTTGTGAAGTTGCAAAAATCCGTTTCAAATCTGAAGCCTTTTGAATTCTTTCTGTCGCATAGCGTTTGTCTTTCTCGCAAGCATATAGAGGAATACTGTTTCGTGGCATTTTGCAAAATCGGCTAACTCACTGATGGCTTCTAACACAAGTCTTTCAAGCACAACTCCTATTCAGCTTACTTTTGACATACAAGTTTTGAATAATGTCTACACATAGTTATTGATATTTCCAAAACGACATGGTATAATAATTGCGTACATTATTTACTATTTGTATGCGGAAAGTTGGTGTATTCTTGAGTAAAAAAGAAATCTTAAAAACGATAATCGAAAATAACGGCGGCATTGCAAAAACTTCAGATTTTGCCGTTAACGGGATAAATAAATACGAGGTAGCGGCATTTTGTAAAGAAGGAGTCATTGAAAGAATTCGCAGAGGATTTTATCAGCTTCCTCAAAGTAAAAGTATTACAGAAGAACAGCTCATACGGGAGCTTCTTCCGCAGGGAATTATTTGTGTGGAGTCCGCTTTGTTTCACTACGGATATAGTGATTTTTCTCCCCGTGAATGGTCGATTGCTGTGCCGAGAACAGCGTCCCGTGCAGTAAAGAACATTGAAGAATTTCCGATGAAAGCTTACTATATTCAAAAGGAATTTTTAGATATAGGTAAGTCCATAAGCACTTTTAACGGTGTAATATTGCCTGTATATGATCGTGAACGAACAATATGCGATTGTTTTAAGTACCGCACAAAACTTGACAACGAAATTTTTAATAAGGCTGTCAATGCCTATGCTGCTGATGAAAAAAAGAACCTTGCAAATTTGTCTAAATACGCAAAGGAAATGAAACTTTATACAAAGGTTATGAATGTAATGGAGGTGCTGCTTAATGGCTGATATAGCTGCGTCCGTGCTGGCACGGCTCAAAAACAAAGCTGCTGAAAGCGGCAGAAGCTATCAGCTCTGCTTGCAACTCTTTTGCCAAGAGGAATTTTTGCGCCGTTTGGAAAAGTCTAAGTATGCTGAAAACCTCGTGCTGAAAGGCGGCTTGTTCCTCTATTCCCTTACTGACTTTGATAGCCGAGTAACGGTTGATGTAGATTTTTTGCTTCGGAAAATACCCAATACACCGGAACAGTTAAGGGGTATACTTGAGGAAATTATTGCAGTTCATACTGGCAATGATTTTGTTGCCTTTGAGATAAAGGATGTTGCACCTATTGCCGTTGCGAAGAAATATGCTGGTATAGGTGTATCAATAGTTGCTCGTATAAAAAACACACGCACACCGTTTGGCATTGATTTTGGTGTTGGCGATGTTATTGTGCCGAAGCAGGAAAAAAGAAAAATTCCCACTCAGCTTGATGATTTTGTTGCACCCACAGTTAATACTTATTCCATTGAAACGACTGTTGCTGAGAAAATTGACGCAATCCTTAGCCTGATGGAATTTTCTAGCCGCATGAAAGACTATTACGATATTTATTATCTTGCTAATAAATTTGATTTTGACGGTGCAACGCTGACAGAAGCACTGAAAAAGACATTTGAAAACCGTGGACATAGCTTTACGATTGAACAGTTTGAACAGGTTATGAGCTTTGATAATGATGAAGCAATGCAGAAGAAATGGAAAGCGTTTGTCCGTAAAATTGACATCAAAACCGATGATTACAGTACCGTGCTGAAAACAATAAAAGTTTTCCTGACAAAACCGTTTACAGCGGTGGTCGGGGGCAAAGAATTTACCCCAAAATGGTCTGCCAATAATGGCGAGTGGATATAAGGGAGAAAGAAAAATGGAATGTAAAGATATATTAAATTTAATCGCAATAGTTGTAATTCCCATAGCTGCTGTCTTGATTGGACAGCATTTACAAAACAGAGCAGAAATAAGAAAAGATAAAATGCAGATTTTTAAGACACTTATGACCTCGCGAATATATGGATGGACACAGGAAAGCGTACATTGTCTTAATATAATTGATATTGTGTTTGCAGACGATAAAACAGTTCGTGATGCTTGGAAAGATTTATATGACAAGTATTGCGTTCAAAACCCGGACGCAGCACAACTTAAAAAAATCCAAAATGCACAGTACAAATTGCTGGAAACCATATCAAAATCTCTTGGATATAAAGATAAGGTTACTTGGGAAACAATTCAAAACCCATATGTTCCAGCCGGAATGATTAAGCAATGGCAAGAGCAAGCTAAATCTCAACAAGCATATAATACTCTGTTAAATACAATGGCTAATATTGTGCCAAAGGAGCAGAAAAATACGGAGGAGCAGAAATGAGCACGAATATATCAAAACAAAAGCGTGAGGACTTGCTGAATAAAATCAAAGAAATCCGCACCTTTATTTCTACTGCACCACAGGACGAGAACACGGGCAATCTACTCTCTTACTCTTTCCGACCTTGAGAAAGATGTAAACGGCAAGAAATATGGTCTTGTGTTTGAGGAGCATCGTGAGGAAATTGATGAGGTATTGGACACACATACCCCTGTACTGACCGAAGGCAAAGACCTTTTCATCGACAATGGCGGTCAGATGAATTTTCTTATAGAGGGTGATAATCTTGCTTCATTGAAGCTGTTAGAAAAAACGCATAAGGGCAAAATCGACCTTATCTACATAGATCCGCCGTATAATAGTAAGCGTCAAATCACAGCACATAGCCAGCCAGTGTGAAATATGAAAGAATGTCTCCACAAAGCCATTGAACGAGATAGCGACATGGCTAAAAAGCCACCGCAGGAACGGATGCAGATACGAAAAGAAAAAACGCTTCCTGTTCTGAAAAACACCATCTGGAGCAAAAGCGACAGCAACGGTATTCAGCCTGATCGAGACCGCAAAAGCGAACAGGCTGGATCCATTCAAATACCTTGTCTATATTTTTGAAAAGCTGTCACAGGACGAAGACTACGACCTGGAGCAGCTGATGCCATGGACGGAATCGGTAGCTGACGCCTGTAAAGCAGCAGTCTGCGAATGAGCAGGCGCAAAAGCGAACCGCTGCCATAGCCGGTATTGACCTTATGGTTATTGTAGACCATAGCCAGTGTTGGCTTCAATGTGCCAGAATTTGACACTTACAATCTGGCTGACTACAAAGCCAAAGGGAGAAGCTACTTCCTTATGTAGCCTCTCCCTTTCGGAATCTCGTTTTTTCTGCAAATTTTTCTGCAAAGAGCATCAGTTGAGCAGTTTGTCATCAATGCGTGCTTTTCCTGCCAGGATCAGTACGGTAAAAATCAGAAAATAAGTGAGCGCACCGAGATTGCCGGCGATGATATCCGTCACGGTATCGACCATGCCTCGCTGCATATCTCCTCCAGCAAGCCGGTCTGCAGTGAATTCGAAAATTTCCCAGATCCCTGCGAAGGCAGAGGAAAAGAAAAATGCAAAGGTTGCCTCAGCAAACAGGTATACCTTTGTTTTTTTTATGGTCTGAACGGCATGCTTTAGAAGCACGGACATGATCATTGCCCCCAGGCTCGCCAGCAGGAGACCACTGAAGAAGTGTACGACTTTATCATAGAGATCTACACTGCGATAAAGATTAAGCACTGATCCTACAGGGGATGCAAAATATACGAACAGCAATCCGCAAAAGAAAAGATCATCCCGTACTTTTAGTATGTAGGAAATCAACAGCAGAGCAGCTATAGATCCAAAGGATCCTGCAATGGTAGCCGGTGCAGGATCGATGTTGGTTTTGCAGGCATATATTGCAGTGAAAATAGTTGCCAGGATCAGAACGATCAGACCGATCCACCGTTTTCTTGTTAAAAAGGTTTTGTGATTTTGTTTCATAGTCCCCCTCCTTTTTACATTTACTCACAGTTTACCGAAAGCGCTGAGGAATTGCAAGCTTTTGATTTCTTGATTGTACCGTTATTTGCTGGAAATACATGGGACGATCGAATGACTCGATTTTTACATAAAAAAGAAAAAAGACGCGAAATTTGTCATTGATTGCAAGGATTGTAACGAATTCATAACAAACGATGGCGCTCTTTCCGATAAAATCAATTATTATCATAGAAGGAGACGGAACGGAATGGAGCAGCGAATCGTGCAGGATGTGAATATAGGGGCCAATCTCAAGAAACTTCGGAGAAGAGCGAGTATGACCCAGGCTGAAGTGGCTGCCAAGCTGGAATTGCGGGGTCTTTATGTCTCCAGAGAAATCTATGCTCAGATCGAAGGTGGATCGCATCATATCAGAGTCAGCGTTCTGCTGGCACTCAAGGAGATTTTTCACGCCAGCTATGAAGAAATATTTGAAATCAAAACCGATCTATAATATAATTTAAATGATGAGTCAATCCATGAATAACAATGAAAAGCGACAATTTTATATGGATCACATTTACAGTCACAGGAAGGATGTGTACCGTATTCTGTGGAGTATGTTTGGTGATCCTGATATTGTTGAGGAAATAGCGCAGGGTGTTTTGGAACATGCGTGGAGAGGTCTGGACACGTTGAAAGATCAGAATAAAAGCTGGGCGTGGTTAAAGGGGATCCTTCGGAATGAATCCCGTACACATATTAGAAAAAAAGAAGAATCTCCAGCTATGGAGATCTGGGAACCTGCTTGCGAATATATCGGGGAGGATGATCTTCTGTGCTACGAGCAGGATATTTTAGATTCGATCGTGAAAAAGGAAACGGGAGCTCAGATCACTGAGCTTCTGGAGCAGATGGATGAAAAATATAAGAGTGTGATCAAGATGCATTTGATCCTGCAGTTTTCACTGAAGGAAATTGCGAATATGAAGGGGATGGAGTACAGTACGGTACGCTCGCTGTATTCTCGTGGGATCCGGAAGCTGCGGAATTCCTGCTTGAGTCTTGAGGAAGGAGGCTCCGATGAGTAAGGACTGCAAAAGATCTTATGAAGAAGTTCACAAGAAGCTGGGGGAGGAGCTGGAGAAGGCGTATTTGAAACGAGAGACGCCGGAGGAGAAGATCCCGGAATTCGATCTGTCATTTCTGGAGGAACAGCCATATGAACCGACCGAAGAAAACGATGCGGCCAGAGAAGAAAGTTTTATATCTCCGAAAGAGGAGAAAAAGCATCGCTTCAGCCGGCTTGCCAAGGTCGCGGCAGTTCTCATCATCTTCCTGCTTTGTACAAATATCATCATGCTGGGAAGAGATTCCACCGAATCATATGGCGATAAAGGTATCCTTCACAGATTGTATCAGGGTGTGACCGGTCTTTTTACCGATTCCGAAGAAGAAACGGAAGAATCGGATGTGGAAGAGTTTATGACGTTTGATCATTTGGGAGAAAAGGAATTAAAGAAAGCGAAAGAATTTTTGCCGGGATTGTATGTGCCAACGTATATCCCAGAGGGGTATGAGTTTGAAAAGCTGGAAATACAGAAATATTATTCAGGTGATTTTCATGGGAAATATTTGTATAAGAGCAATAATGATACTATAACTATTTTGTTATACTATTCAGGTGATTTAGAGGTGTCGTATCAATTGCCGGAAAATGTGCAACTAATAGAGCTCGGTGATAGAAAGATAATCGTATTTGAAGATGAAGTAGAAAGTAGAAATTGGGTTTCAGTATACATGGAAGATTGTACTGTTGATATTACAGGGAAATGCAGTGTCGAAGATTTAATAATGATTGGTAAAAAGTTAAATATGAGCAAATAAAAAAGTCCGGTAAGGACTTTTTTATGATTAGTGCTAATTAATTCATAGATTTGTAATATGTATTTCCTCTTGTAACCCCATTTTCTTTGTAAGAGATAGTTACCTTAATTCTATAAGTTCCTGAAGATGCTATAGAGAAATATTTGATATGGTTGATCTGATCATCATAGACAGTTTTCGATGCTGATGTGACTTTCTTATAGCTTCCACTGGATTTTTTCTGTAAAGTGATGGTGGATGTAATAGAAGAAGCTCCACCTCTGTTTGCAGCAGCTTGTGCTTTTGCCTGACTGGAAGAAGTTCGTTTAAAAACCAAAGCAACACCTGTACTTGATGCTGGCATCACGGTATCATTCGACAGGCTCACTGTGTCAGTGGATGCCGGAGTGGATTTTGCAGCAGCCTGTCCTCCTGATGTGGTGGCCGATGCCGTACAGGTGAAAGCGAAAAAGATCGAAATGATCAGTGTGGCGAGTATTGTTTTCTTCATGTTAGAAAACCTCCTTTTTTTCACCAATAGACATAGTAATGGTGGTTGTGTGAGGTGTTTTTTTGAACGGAAAAACACTAGTTTTGTCGAAAAAGAGCGTACATTACGGTAACAGGATATATTCCACACTTCAAACCTATCCGATCATTTAGGGGTGACCTAAAATAGAGAACGGATTCAAACGTTTGTACTAAAAAAGGAGTGTTTTAAAATGTCCAGAAAAAAGAAAACAGAACCTAAAGAAGAGTATGAGAACCATATGGAATATTCAGAACGTTATCTGCATGCGACCTTGTTCCTTGCAGTCATGGTGGTGCTCGTTTGCTTCGGCATGTTTATAGGATTTTTTTGGAGTATGTGAACGACCTATTGAAAAATAATGAGAAGAAACAGTACAAAAGCGAGAGAAAACTCTGGGATGCCGCAAGGTGTTTCAGAGTTTTTCTTATGCCTGGGATGTTTTCCTGCAGAAATCATGGTACAATCTTGATAAGAGAGGTTAACCTATAATGAAAAATATCGTAATTGGAATTTTAGCCCACGTAGATGCGGGCAAGACCACACTGTCCGAAGCGATGCTCTATCAGACGGGAGCGATCCGGAACCTGGGACGGGTGGATCATAAAAATGCATTTTTAGATACCGATATACAGGAGCGTGATCGAGGGATCACCATTTTTTCCAAGCAGGCAGAAATGACGTACAAAGATACGAAGCTGATGCTGCTTGACACCCCGGGGCATGTGGATTTTTCTGCGGAAATGGAGAGAACGCTACAAGTGCTGGACTACGCCGTGCTGGTCATCAGCGGAAGGGAAGGTGTACAGGGGCATACCGTGACACTGTGGAAGCTTTTGCAGAAATACGAGATACCTGTATTTCTTTTTATCAATAAGATGGATCTGGAAGGAGCTGACCGTGCGCAGATCTTAGAGGAACTGCAAAGTTCACTAAGCGCGGGATGCCTTGATTTCGAGGATCTGGAAGAAGAGCAGGCCGCTATGTGTGAGGAGGATTTGCTGGAAGAATATCTGGAAACAGGTCATATTTCTGTGCCAAGTATAAGAAACAGTATTTCTAACAGAAAGATATTCCCTTGCTATTTTGGATCGGCTTTACGTATGAGCGGGGTGGAAGGATTCCTGGATGGGATCGTGCAGTTTACAGAGGAGCCTTCTTATCCGAAGCAGTTCGGAGCACGGATCTATAAGATCACCCGTGATCCGCAGGGGATGAGACTGACGCATATGAAAATCACCGGTGGAACACTTTCTGTGAAGGAAACTTTGGATCTGACAGATGCTCCCGGAGCATCTGGGGAAAAAGTGAATCAGATAAGGATCTATTCCGGAGGAAAATATCAAACGGTGCAGGAAGCGGAAGCCGGCACAGTCTGTGCTGTGGCAGGACTGGAACACACCCACGCAGGGCAAGGCCTTGGCGTGGAAGAAAGTGAGAATCGTTTCGTGCTGGAGCCTGCCATGAGTTACGGTGTACTGCTGCCGGACGGAGCAGATGTACATCGCACGCTGCAGCAGCTGAAACAGCTGGAAGAAGAGGATCCGCAGCTTCACATAGCATGGAACAGCCAGACGGAAGAGATACAAATCCAGCTCATGGGAGAAGTGCAGCTGGAGATTTTAAAAGAGATGATCCGGCAGAGGTTCGATTTGGAACTGGAATTTGGAGAAGGCAAGGTGGCGTATCGTGAAACCATTGCCAAACCGGTGATCGGTGCAGGACATTTCGAACCGCTTCGTCATTATGCAGAGGTTCATCTGCTGCTGGAACCGGGTGATCCCGGAAGCGGTGTCGTGCTGGATACCGCATGCAGAGAAGATTTGCTGGATCGCAACTGGCAGCGATTGATCCTGACACATCTGGCCGAAAGAGATTTCCCGGGAGTTCTTACAGGTTCTCCTCTAACCGATGTGAAGATCACACTGCTGGCAGGGCGTGCTCATTTGAAACATACGGAGGGCGGAGACTTCCGGCAGGCAACTTACAGGGCAGTACGGCAGGGTCTTAGAAAGACGCAGAGCATTTTGCTGGAACCCTGGTACGATTTTGAGCTGGAAGTACCACAGGATATGACGGGCAGAGCAATGGCGGATATCCAGAGAATGGGAGGCTCTTTTGAATTGCCTCAGACGAGAGGTGATCTATCCCTGATCGCAGGAAAAGCACCTGTATCTGAAATGAAAGGTTATATGGCCGAAGTGAACTCCTATACGAGAGGCTATGGACACCTCAGCTGCAGTGTGGCCGGATATGAGCCGTGCCACGATGCTGAGAAAGTTATGGAAGAGACAGGATACCGTGTGGATGAAGATACAGAAAATACGGCGGATTCTGTTTTCTGCAGTCACGGTGCAGGATACCTTGTGCCATGGGATCAGGTGGATGATCACGTACATATCATACTGGACCGGAGCGTGCTTCCCGATCAAAACAAAACGATGGGACGGCCTGAGGAAAACAGCAGATCCATAGGCGTAGAAGATTTTGCAGGAATGCCGGAGGCACCTTTGCAGAAACGAACGCAGGGATCCATCGGACCGCATGTCATAGAAGGAGAGCAGGGATATCAAAAAACCAGGTCGGCGGAGATCCAGAAGGAATATCTGGTGGTGGACGGGTATAATATTATTTTTGCATGGGAAGAGCTGAAATCGCTGACGAAGACCAGTATGGACGCGGCGCGGACTGCTTTGATAGAGATCCTTTCCAATTACCAGGGTTATCGAAGATGCAAGGTCATCATCGTATTCGATGCTTATAAAATAAAGGGTGGCGAGCGACGTCAGGAAAAGCACGGGTCTGTCGATGTGGTGTTTACGAAAGAAGGCGAGACTGCCGATACTTATATAGAGCGGCTGACTTATGAAATGAACGGAAAATACCGTGTGAGAGTGGCCACATCGGATAGGCAGGAGCAGATAATTGCTTTGGGAAATGGTGCTTTCAGGCTTTCGGCATCGGAGCTTAAAGGAGAGATCGAGCGGACGAATCTGGAGATCAGTTCTTTTCTGAAAGAGTATGCGCGAAAGAACCAGATCCGCCACAGGAACAATATCAAGATCCCGAAGAAGTAAGACAATCAACTATTGCTGCAGATGGTGATCCTTGCGAAGGTTGTAGAGGAACATCCAAATCGCAACACCGGAGATGATGCAGTAACCGATGACACTGAGGATATCGGGGAGCTGGCCGAAAAAGAGGAAGCCTAGTCCTGCGGCGAAGACGATCTGTGTGTAGTCGAAGACTGAAACTTCGCGGGCGGGAGCACGGGTGTAGGCTGCGGTGATGGTAAACTGGCCGCCGGCGGCAGAAAGCCCCGCTAATAGAAGCGTGAAGAACTGCGCGGCAGTCATGGGATGAAAATCAAAGATCAGATACGGCAGTGTGATGAGGCAGGAAAAGGCCGAAAAGAACAGGACGATAAACGGACCTCGTTCGCCCCGCTGTCCCAGCACCCGCACCAGCGTATAAGCCAGACCTGCACACATGCCCCCGGTAACGCCTACGAGGGATGGGATCAGCACATTCGCCCCTGCAAAACCGGGTTTTACCACCAGGATCGCACCACAGAATGCCGCTGCAACTGCTGACCCCTGTACCAGGGTCAGTTTTTCCTTTAAGATGAAATAGGAAAACAGGATCGCAAAAAACGGTGATAATTTATTTAAAATGGAAGCATCGGAGAGCACTAAATGATCCACCGCATAGAAATTGCAGAGAATACCCAGCGTGCCGAAAAATGATCTGCCAATAAAGACAGGCAGATTTTTTTTCTGAAAGGAAAATCCTTCTTTGGAACGGAGCAGGATGATCAATGCAAAAAAGAAAGCGACCAGATTTCGAAAGAAACTTTTCTGGATGGACGGCAGATCGCCGGACATGCGGACGAACATATTCATCAGGGCGAAGAAAAATGCCGAGCAGATAATGTAGATGATCGCTTGTTGTTTCTTGCTTATGGATGACATAAAATGCTTCCTTTCTTTTCTTTTTGTACTGCAAAGACTGCAGCCGAACAGTAAAAGTATATCCCTGAAGACAGAGTTTTACAAGGGAAAAACAGGATTTTAACCGATTATCTTGCCGTGAAGTATGGAATATTTTCCTGCAGAATGGTATACTGTTGAATCGTAGAAGATTGGATTACAGGAGAACTGAGAAATATGGACTTAGAAAAAATCAAACAAGGTGCAAAACTGATCCTGGAAGGGATCGGAGAAGATCCGGAGCGAGAAGGACTCATGGATACGCCTGACCGGATCGCGCGTATGTGTGAAGAAATATTTGGAGGGCTTGAGCAGGATGCTGCGGAGCATTTTGAGAAGAAATTCCATGCGACGAGCAACAACATGGTATTAGAGAAAGATATTACCTTTTATTCTGTTTGTGAACATCATCTGCTGCCGTTTTATGGCAAAGCACACGTGGCTTACATTCCCGGCGACAAAGTGGCAGGACTGAGTAAGATCGCGCGGACGGTGGAAGTCTTTGCTCGCAGACCGCAGATCCAGGAAAACATGACGGCGCAGATCGCGGATGCTCTGGAACAGCACTTGGAGCCGAAGGGCGTCATGGTCCTGCTGGAGGCGGAGCATATGTGCATGACCATGCGGGGCGTGCAGAAGCCTGGAACAAAAACGGTAACAACCATCGTGCGTGGAGCCTTTGCAGAAGATATGATGCTGCAGCAGACTTTTCTGCAGATGGTCAATAAAGGATAGAAACATGAATAGAGAAGAAAACATCAGGGTGCGTCAGATAGTTACGCACCCTCTTTATCAGCAGGAGTTCTCTGCGCTGCAAAAAGCGGAGCAGGAGCGGATCTACTGCAATCATACAATGGAGCACTTTCTGGACGTGGCGCGGATCTGTTACATCATGGTGCTGCAGGATGGAGCGGAGATCTCGCGGGAATTGATCTACGGGGCGGCTCTCCTCCATGATCTGGGCAGATACAGGCAGATCGCAGAAGGGATACCTCATGAGGAAGCGAGCGCTTGTCTTGCAGAACAGATCCTGACAGATTGCGGCTTTGCAGCAGAAGAACGAAACCTGATAAAAGAAGCGATCTTACAGCATAGAGGCCATGGTGCGGCGAAACCGGATGAGGCGTCAGCGGCGGGCGATCCTAAGAATACTGCAAAGGGTTCGCTGGGCGATTATCTTTACCGGGCGGATAAAATGTCGAGACTTTGCTTTTGCTGCGACGCGGCAGAAAGCTGCAAATGGAGTGAAGAAGAAAAAAACATGGAGATCATATTATAAGGAAGGAAACAGAAAAAACATGAAGATCGGAAATCGTAATTTTGACACAGACAATCATTGTTATATCATGGGGATACTGAATGTAACACCGGATTCCTTTTCGGATGGCGGCAGGTTCGATCAGCTGGACGCGGCTCTGAGCCATGCAAGACAGATGATCGAGGAAGGTGCGGATGTGATCGACGTGGGAGGCGAGTCTACAAGACCGGGACATCAGCAGATCACCGATGAGGAGGAAATCGCCAGAGTCGTTCCGGTGATCGAGGCAGTCAAGAAAAATTACGATGTACCGGTATCCATAGACACGTACAAGAGCTCCGTTGCTGAGGCAGCTTTGCAGGCGGGGGCGGATCTCGTAAATGATATTTGGGGATTCAAGTACGATCCTAAAATGGCAGCGGTGACAGCGCGTCATGATGCGGCATGCTGCCTGATGCACAACAGGAAGGAAGCGGTCTATGGAGATTTTTTGCAGGATGTCATATCGGATATGAAAGAGTGCCTGGCACTGGCCGATGATGCCGGCGTCGCGCCAGGCAAGATTTTGCTGGATCCAGGCGTTGGATTTGCGAAATCGCTGGAACAGAACCTGCAGATCACAAAGCATGTGGATCTTTTAAAGGCACTGGGATGTCCGGTGCTGCTGGGAACGTCCAGAAAGTCCATGATCGGGCTGAGCCTGGATCTGCCGGTGGATCAGCGGGTGGAAGGCACGCTGGCAACGACGGTTGTTGGCGTTATGAAAGGCTGCGGTTTTGTGCGTGTGCATGATATCAGGGAAAACAAACGGGTCATTCAGATGACGGAAGCGATCTTAAAGAGTGATAACGTGGATCGGTAAGTTTGACGGGAAAGGGTTGACAGGTGGAATGTATGGATAACATAAAGATAAAGAAGCTGGACGTGTTTGCAAAGCACGGTGTATATAAAGAAGAAAATGTGCTGGGGCAGAAATTCGTATTTTCAGCTGTGCTGTATCTTGATACTGCAAAGGCTGGCGTCAGCGATGAGCTCGAGGATTCGGTGAATTACGGAGAGGTGTGTCATTTTATCAGGGAGTTTGCTGAAGGTCGAACTTTCAAACTCCTGGAAAGTCTTGCAGAGCATACGGCGGCAGCTGTGCTGGATCGTTTCCCGCTGGTGAAGCGGATCGATCTGGAAATCGAAAAGCCGTGGGCGCCTATCGGGCTGCCTCTGGAGTCTGTGTCGGTGGAGATCTCACGAGGATGGCATCAAGCCTTCATAGCGTTAGGTTCCAATATGGGAGATAAGAAGAAGTACCTGGATGATGCGGTGAAGGCAATGGATGATCTGGATGGTTGCCGTATCGTCACAGTTGCGGATTATATCGAGACGGAACCTTACGGAGGCGTGGAACAGGATGATTTTCTCAACAGCGTGCTTCTGATGGAGACCAGGCTGCAGCCGGAGGTGCTTCTGGAAAAACTGCATGAAATAGAGGGTTTGGCGGATCGGAAGCGAACTATCCGGTGGGGGCCGCGAACTTTGGATCTGGATATTATTCTTTATGATGAGATGATCTGGAACTCTCAAACTCTCACGTTACCGCACCCTGAGATGCACAAACGGAGCTTTGTGCTGGATCCCCTGCTGCAGATAGCTCCGTGGGCTTATCATCCGGGGCTTGGAAAGACGGTGCGTGAGCTTTGGGAGGAGCTGAAATAGGCGAATAGGCAGAAACGTTGAAATCTAGCGAATTGTCAGTAAATTAAAACAACCTTATATTTTGTTAAGTGGTTAACAAAATGGTTGCAAAACGTATTTTAGTATGCTATATTCTACCTGTAGGGCATTTAGGGAAATTAGAGAGCGTTATGCTAAACTTTAAGGTTATAGTCAGAAGTGATCAATTAAATGGTTAGTAAAAAGTTTAGGAGGATAAATAATGGACTTCAAATTATCAAAGACACATTTGCTTCAGCAGGAAATGTACCGGAAATTCGCAGAGACCGAAATTAAGCCGATCGCAGAAGAAATGGACGAAACAGAAGTGTACGACCAGGAGCTTCTTGCAAAGATGCATAAGTACGGACTGATGGGTATCCCTTACTCCAGAGAGTTCGGCGGCGTAGGTGGAGACTACCTCAGCTATGCACTCTGCATGGAAGAAGTATCCAAGATCGACGGAAGTACTGGTATCACGATTTCCGTACACACATCCCTGTGCTGCTCCTGTATCGATGGATTCGGTACTAAGGAACAGAAAGAAAAGTTCTTAAGACCGCTGATCGACGGATCCAAGACTGGATGTTACGGTCTGACAGAACCAAATGCAGGATCTGACGCTGCTGGACAGCAGACTCAGGCTGTATATGATGAAGCAACTGACGAATATATCATCAACGGAGGAAAGATCTTCACAACAAACTCCGGTTTTGCTGATCTGTGTGTAGTATTCGCACTGACAGACAAGAGCCTGGGAACGAAGGGTATCTCCGCATTTGTAGTTCCTCTCAAGAACGAAGATGGAAGCAGAGCTGAAGGCGTTACTGTAAGTGACAACATCAGAAGAATGGGTATCAGAGCAGCATCCAACTGCGAAGTATCCTATGAAAACGTAAGAGTACCGGCTGCTAACCGTTTAGGCAAAGAAGGACAGGGCTTCAAGATCGCTATGAAGGCTCTGGACGGCGGACGTATCGGTATCGCTGCTCAGTCCGTAGGTCTGGCTCAGGGTGCTCTGAACGAAGCACTGGCATACGTTAAGGAAAGAAAGCAGTTCGGAAGACCGATCGCAGCATTCCAGACTACTCAGTTCAAACTGGCTGATATGCAGACTAAGATCGATGCAGCAAGACTCATGACTTGGAGAGCTGCTAAGACTAAGGATGAAGGTGGTAACTACGGACCAGAAGCTGCTATGGCTAAGCTGTTCGCTTCCGATGTAGCTAACCAGGTTTGCCGTGAAGCTGTACAGCTGATGGGTGGATATGGATACTGCCGTGAATATCCTGTAGAAAGAGCACTGAGAGATGCTAAGATCACAGAGATCTATGAAGGTACATCTGAAGTAATGAAGATGGTAGTTGCAGGATCGATGAAGATCAAGTAGTAGTGTGAAAGGAGAAAAAGACAGATGAAAATAGTAGTATGCATAAAGCAGGTTCCGGACACAAACGAAGTAAAACTGGATCCTAAGACTAACAGACTTATCAGAGATGGTGTTCCAAGCATCATCAATCACGATGATAAATCAGGTATAGAAGCAGCTCTTCAGCTTAGAGAAAAAGTAGGCGGAACTGTTACAGTAGTATGTATGGGACCTCCACAGGCTGACGTAGCTCTGAGAGAAGCACTGGCAATGGGATGTGACGAAGCATACCTGCTGTCCGCAAGAGAATTCGGTGGATCCGATACTTGCGCAACAGCGATCATCATCTCCACTGCACTGAAGAAGATCGGATACGACATCGTAATCACTGGCCGTCAGGCTATCGATGGAGATACAGCACAGGTTGGACCGCAGATCGCAGAAAACCTGGGAATCCCACAGATCTCTTACACAGAAGAACTGGACATCAACGATGCAGCTGACACTGTAACAGTAAAGAGACAGTATGAAGACAGATATCACATGATCGAAGCCAAGACTCCTTGCCTGCTGACTGCACTGCAGGAACTGGCAGAGCCAAGATACATGCACGCAGGCGGAATCATCGACGCTTACGCAAAAGACATCACTGTATGGGGCTTTGACGACTTAAAGGATGGACTGAATCCGGATCACATCGGACTGAACGGTTCCCCGACAAAGGTAGTAACTTCCTTCGGTAAAATGGCGAAGGGCGCTGGCGAAAAGCTGGACGTTACACCGGATGAAGCAGTAGCTGCAATCATCGCTAAGATGGAAGAAAAGCACATCATTTAAGAAAGGGAGGAGCCAAGAACAATGAGCAAAGATTTATATGTAGTAGCAGAACAGAGAGACGGAGAAATCGCTAAAGTCACTCTGGAGCTTTTAGGCGAAGCAACAAAGCTCGCAGCAGATCTCGGTGAAAAAGTAGTTGGAGTTCTGATGGGAGATGGAATCAAGGGCAAGGCACAGGAAATGATCGAAGCTGGTGCAGACAAGGTAATCGTGATCGAAGATCCGATGCTGGCAGAATATGTAACAGAACCGTATACGAAGGCTCTGACTGCACTGATCAAGGAATATGACCCGAACATCGTACTGTTCGGAGCTTCTTCCATCGGTAGAGACCTGGCACCAAGAGTAGCAGCAAGAATCCACACAGGACTGACAGCTGACTGTACTCACCTGGACATCGACATGGAAAAATACTTCGAGTTCCTGCACGCAACTTCTACAGCTGATACAGATGCGATCGCTAAGAAGCTGGGCATGGACGACAAGACACTGAAGATGACAAGACCTGCATTCGGCGGAAACGTAATGGCAACTATTCGTTGCGCAGATTACAGACCGCAGATGGCAACTGTAAGACCTGGAGTAATGAAGCTTGCTGAGGCTCAGCCAGGAAAGCAGGGTGAAGTAGAAGACTTCAAGGTAGAATTCACACCAGAAGATATGAACGTAACCATCAAGGAAGTAATCAAGGAAACGAAGAAGGCTGTTGATATCACAGACGCTAAGGTTCTGGTATCCGGCGGTAGAGGAATCGGTTCCGCAGATTACTACAAGGAACTGCAGAAGGTAGCAGATCTGCTGGGCGGAGAAATCTCCTCCTCCAGAGCAAACGTTGATGCAGGATGGATCGCTAAGGACAGACAGGTAGGACAGACTGGTAAGACTGTAAGACCTGACCTGTATCTGGCATGCGGAATCTCCGGAGCAATCCAGCACATCGCAGGTATGGAAAACTCCGAATGCGTTATCTCCATCAACAAGAATGACACAGCAGCAATCTTCGATGTATCCGATCTGGGTATCGTAGGAGACGTTAAGGTGATCATTCCGAAGCTGATCGATGCACTGACGAAGTACAAGGCTGCTCAGAACTAGTATTTGACAGTTTGACTTAGAGTCAGATCAGATGAAAAATAAAGAGACTATTGGACTTGGCTGTTACAGCTAAGGCAATAGTCTCTTTTTTATGAAGAACAATTTCGATTTTCCTGAGGTCAGGAAGATCGAAGTAACAGGGAAATAAGCAGAACTTATTTACAGATCTTCGCACATCTCGGCCACTTTCAGCATGATGGCGCATTCGATCCGTTTTTTGTGGAGCTGGCAGCCCAGATCGTAGACTCCGGTGATGGAGCCGGTGGTGTGGTGAGCGTTGGCAGCGCAGCCGCCACTGCAATACAGCTTGGCGAAGCAGTCGGCACATTCCTCATGGGAGTAGACATTGCAGCACTTGAACTGATCGCAGACGGATGCGTTGGTGATACCGTCGTAGATGTTTCCCAGCAGGAAGTCCTCTTCACCGACGAACTGATGGCACGGGTACAGGTCTCCGGACGGGGTCACCGCAACGTATTCCGTCCCCACGCCGCAGCCGGAGATCCGCTTGACGATGCATGGTCCGCCGGTCAGGTCGATCATGTAGTGATAGAAGGTGAAGTCGCGTCCCTTGCCTTCCCGTTTTCGTTCCAGCATTTCCGTCGCCAGTCGTTCGTATTCGGACAGGAGCTTCGGGATATCTGATTCCTGCAGCGCATACGGTGCTTCCGGCGGAGCGACTACCGGTTCGATGGAAAGTTCCTTAAAGCCCAGATCCGCCATGTGTATGATGTCGCTGGCAAAATCCGTGTTATAGTGAGTATATGTACCGCGTACATAGTAATTCTGCTGGTTTCTGGATTCCGCCAGTTTGCGGAAGGCCGGCAGGATCGCATCGTAAGTGCCGCCGCCCTCGTGGGTCTTTCTCATGTTGTCGTTGACCGATTTCCGGCCGTCCAGACTGATGACCACATTGCTCATTTCCTTATTGGCAAACTCGATGACCTCGTCGTTGAGCAGCATGCCGTTGGTGGTCAGCGTGAACCGGAAATTCTTGTTACATTCTTTTTCTCTGCTGCGCCCATAGGCAACCAGTTTTTTCACAACGTCGAAGTTGAGCAGCGGTTCGCCGCCGAAGAAATCCACTTCCAGATTGCGCCGGGTGCCGGAGTTTTCGATGAGCCAGTCCAGCGCACGCTTGCCGGTCTCGTAGCTCATAAGAGCCTTTTCTCCGTGGTATTCTCCCTCTCCTGCAAAGCAGTAGCCGCAGGTCATATTGCAGGCATGGGCTACGTGGAGACAGATGGCTTTTACGAACGACTGACGTTCCTTGAACAATTCCGCCTGCCCTGCAAAGAGGTCGCGGGTGAACAGCTGATGCTCGTCTTTTAGTGTGTCGATATCGGAAAGCGTCTCCTCGACGTCCTCTGCCGTAACGCTGTGGCGCTTTGTGATGATATCCACGATCTCTTCCCGCGGTGTGTTTTGATACAGCTCGATCACATCGTAGGCGACGTCATCGACAGTGTGGACACAGCCGCTTTCGGAGTCTAGAACGATGTTATAGCCGTTTAATTTATATTGATGAACCATGTAGAATGTCCTTTCTGATATGATTACGATGATATTCCTGCATAATAAGAAAATAGCTGCATCCGCGCTGGAATGCAGCAATTATAGTCTGTGTTACACGCTCGATCTTATCGAACTAGTTCTTGCACTTTTCGCACTGCTGGTTAGCAACGCTGCAGGAAGTCTTGCTTGCGGACTGGCAGGAAGTCTGGCATTCGCCGCATCCACCTGTCTTAGCGGACTTTTCAAGATCACGTGATACTAAAGTCTTGATTCTTTTCACTTGGAATTCCACCTTTCTGATAGTTTTCTATAACACAATTGTATTTAACATTGCTATGGTATCACATTTTGTTCGGATTGTAAAGTAGACGAAATTCTGATAATATAGGAGTAGTGTGAGGTGGTAAAATGAACGAAAATACAGGGAAAACAAAGAAAGAACTTCGAAAAGAGATCTTGAAACGCAGGGAAGCACTGGAAGCAGAAATGGTAGCGGAAGCATCCGCAGAGATCTGCCACATGATACAGGCTTTGAACATGTATGAGGAAGCGGAAGATCTTTGTCTTTATATGCCGATCCGTAACGAAGTGGATCTGGAAATCCTGCGAAAAGCCGCCTGGGAAGATGGTAAGCGAGTGTGGCTGCCGAAAGTCGATGGCAAGCAGATGGAGTTTCATTTTTTCGGGCCGGAAAGCCGGCTTGAAGAAGGTGCGTATGGTATTTTAGAACCGGAAGCCGGCGAGGTCTTAGTGCCGGGAGAAGCCACACTGGTGGTGATGCCGGGAGCTGTTTTTTCTAAGAGTCACGACAGGATCGGATACGGCGGAGGATATTATGACAGGTATCTGTCGGAGCATCCACAGTGCCGCACCATGGCAGTCTGTCACGATCTGCAGATCGTGGACGACCTGCCGGCGGAAGAGCATGATATCAGACCGGACGCCATCGTCAGCGAAGAACAAATTTTATTATAAGGGGCAGAAAGGATTTGGCAAGATGCAGGAAAACGAGATCAAGGAACTGTTAGAAAAGGTCAAAACCGGGGATCGAAGCGTAGACGACGCGCTGAAAGCTCTAAAAGACATCCCGTATCACGAGATGGGATTCGCCAATGTGGATCATCACCGGGCACTGCGGACAGGCTTTCCGGAGGCGATCTTCGGGCAGGGCAAGTCGGCGGCACAAATCAGTGCCATCATGACGGAACTGCTGCGCAAGGGCGGAACCATCATGGCGACGCGGTTAGAGGCAGAAAAGGCGGAGGCTGTACGTAAAGATCTCCCCGAAGCTATATATTATAAAGATGCAAAGATCCTGGCGGCAGGCAGCGGACTTTCGGGGAAAGAGGATGAGGATGCTGCAAAGCTGCGCAGGCAGAAAACCGTAGCGGTGGTAAGCGCCGGAACAGCGGATATTCCAATTGCGGAGGAAGCTGCAGTAACAGCGGAACTTCTGGGAAATGAAGTCCATCGTGTCTATGATGTAGGCGTAGCGGGTATCCATCGTGTGTTCAGCAAGCTGGACATCATCCGAAGCTGTAACGTGGCTATTGTTGTGGCGGGGATGGAAGGCGCTCTTGCCAGCGTGGTAGGTGGTCTTGTGGATCTGCCGGTGATCGCGGTGCCTACCAGCGTGGGATACGGTGCGAACCTGGGTGGTATCACGACTTTGCTTTCCATGCTCAACAGCTGTGCCAACGGCATCGGCGTGGTGAATATCGATAACGGTTATGGGGCAGCGTATCTGGCATCTGTCATCAACCGAAAAATTGCGGAAAACACTTTACAACGATAAAGGCAGAGTGTATAATAAAACACTGTAAGAAGTTATCGGTTTAATGCGATAAAGTGATAAAGAGCGGCGACGCTCAAATCAAAACGGGAGAAATTTTATGGAATACAACTTAAAACCGGACGAGAAAGCAACTCTGCAGCTGCGGGGGCTTTACGAGGAATACGGTTATCAGAAATACAAGATGGGGAAATTTGAGGAATATTCTCTGTATGTCAACAACCGGGACTTCCTGGCGGGCGATAAAGTCCTGACCTTCACCGATCTGGACGGCCGTCTGCTGGCCATGAAGCCGGACGTGACCTTGAGCGTTATCAACAATACCAGCGCAACGGAAGAGACTAGAGAGAAGCTTTATTATATTGAGAACGTCTATCGGGAAAACAAAGAGAGCCACTGCTTTAAAGAAATCAATCAGATGGGCCTGGAATACCTGGGAAACGTAGATCGCTACAGTATCCTGGAGGTGATCACTCTGGCGGCAAGATCCCTGAATGAGATCGATGAGGATTACCTTCTGGAGATATCCAATATGGATTATGTACTTCATCTGCTTGCGGGCATGGATTTAAGTGAAAGTTCCTACGTGGAACTGCTTTCCGGTATCCGTCAGAAGAATCAGACCGGCATCCAGGAGAGCGCAAAACGTGCGGGACTGACAGAAGCACAGAGAGAGCTTCTTTGCAGCATTCCATTCTTGTACGGCACTATGGATGAAACTCTGAACAGAGCGAAGGAAATGGCGCAAAACGATGAAATGAGGCGGGATGCAGAGGATCTGCAGGCATATTGTGAAGCGCTGAAAAACCTGGGCTATGGAGATAAGATCCAGCTGGATCTGTCCCTGGTCAACGATATCGATTATTACAACGGCGTTATTTTCCGCGGCTATATCCGCAAACTGCCAGGATGCGTGCTGGCAGGCGGACAGTATGACAAGGCTATGAAGATCCTGGGAAAGGCCGGAGGTGCGGTGGGATTCGCTATTTACCTGGACGAGTTGACGAAAGGCACGCAGGATCCACAGAGATATGATGTGGATGCAGTGCTGCTGTACAGCGAAAAAGATGAGATTACCGACGTATTTATGGCGGTGTGCGCTTTGCAGGAAAAAGGAATGTCGGTAAGTGCGCAGACCAGTGAAGATACGGAGTTGAGATACCGTGAAAAATATGTGCTGCGAGACGGCAGGCCGGAAATGGAGGCGAAATAAATGTTGAATATAGCACTCCCCAAGGGGCGGCTGGGAGATAAAGTATATGATATGCTGGCGGCGGCCGGTTACGATTGCCCGGGCTATTACGAGCAGAACCGGAAGCTGGTATTTGAAAGTCCGGAGAAAAATGTTCGCTATCTTCTGGTAAAACCCAGCGATGTGGCGATCTATGTGGAGCATCACGCTGCAGATGTAGGTATCGTTGGAAAGGATATCCTGCTGGAGCAGGGTTCGGATGTGTACGAGCTGCTGGATCTCAACATTGGTAAATGCCGGATGGCTGTAGCGGCGCCGGAAGGCTATGTGGAAGACAAGAACAGGACGCTGCGGGTCGCGACGAAATACGTGAACATCACAAAAGAATTTTATGCGGGACGAAACCGGGAAATCGATATCATCAAACTGAACGGGAGCATCGAACTGGCACCGCTTCTGGGGCTGACGGATGTGATCGTGGATATCGTGGAGACCGGGAGCACGCTGAGGGAAAACCATTTGAAAGTGATCGAAGAATTCCGCAATATCAGTGCGCGGTTCATTGCGAATAAAACGAGTTTTAAATTTGAAAATGCCATCATCAGCGATATGATGACGAAATTAAGGGAGCAGATTAAATGAGCAGATTTTTAAGCAGTAAATATGAAGACCTGGAGCCATATACGCCGGGAGAACAGCCAAAGAATATGAAGAAGCTGATCAAACTGAACACCAACGAGAATCCATATGATCCGGCGCCGGAGGTGCTGCTGGCGATCAACAATGAAGAAATCGAAAAACTGCGACTTTACTCAGATCCGGAAGCAGCACCGCTTATAGAAGCCGCTGCAGGATTCTATGGCGTGGGTCGTGATATGGTCATGGCGGGAAACGGCTCCGACGAGGTGCTTGCTTTTCTGTTCATGGCATTTCAGCAGAAATCGGGAAGGTTCTATTTCCCGGAGATCAGCTACAGCTTCTATCCGGTATACTGCAGCGTGTTCGGAGCAGAAGCCGTGAAAGTTCCTTTGAAAGAGGATTTTTCCATCGATCCGTCGGATTATTACGGCGTAGACGGGACGATCATAATCACCAACCCCAATGCTCCGACAGGGATCGCCCTGGCTCTTGCTGACATTGAAGAGATCTTACAGCACAATCCGGAGCAGCTGGTGGTGATCGACGAAGCGTATGTGGATTTTGGTGCAGAGAGTGCTGTGTCGCTGCTGGACAAGTACGATAATTTGCTTGTGGTGCAGACTCTTTCCAAGTCGAGAAGTCTTGCGGGAGCACGTGTAGGGCTTGCCATTTCCAATAAGGAGATCATCGAAGATCTCAATCGGATCAAGTTCAGTTTCAACCCGTATAATCTCAATCGCCTGTCTATCCTGGCGGGAACAGAAGCGCTGAAAGATGTGGAGTACTTTAACGATACGAGAACGTGGATCATAAAGACACGAGAGACCTTCGTGGCACAGATGGAGGCGCTGGGATTTACTGTGCTCCCGTCGAAAGCCAACTTTGTCTTTGCAACTCACCCGGATATGGCAGGGCAGACATATTTTGAAAAATTGAGAGAACGTCAGATCATTGTGCGCCATTTCAAGGATCCTAAAATCTGTGAGTATGTACGGATCACCATTGGGACGCCGGAGGCTATGGATGCACTGGTGGAGGTTACGAAGGAAATATTAGAGGAGGAACGACAGGATGCGTAGAAAGAAGATCGTTCGAGACACCAAGGAAACCCAGATCATACTGGCGCTGGAAGTGGATGGCACCGGTGCCTATGAAATCGATACGGGATGTGGTTTTTTCAATCACATGATGGAGTTGTTCACTCGCCATGGAAGATTCGATATCGCCATAGATTGTAAGGGCGATACTGATGTGGACTACCATCACACGGTGGAAGACATCGGGATTGCACTGGGGCGTGCCTTTCGGGAAGCTCTGGGTGATAAAAAGGGTATTTATCGCTATGGGAGCATGCTGCTGCCGATGGACGAGGCTCTGATCCTGACGGCAGTGGATATAGGAGGCAGAAGCAGCGTAAACTTCGATGTGGAGATACCTGCTCAGAAAGTTGGAGATTTTGATACGGAGCTGGTGAAAGAGTTCGTGCTGGCACTGGCGAGAGAAATGGGGCTGACAGTGCACATCAGGATGCTGGCAGGAGAAAACACCCATCACATCATTGAGGGGATCTTTAAGAGCCTGGGCAGATCGCTGCGTCAGGCGTGCGCCATCGAAGAGGAATATGCGGACGAGATCCCATCTACAAAAGGAGTGTTATAGATGATTGCTGTGATCGATTACGGAGTAGGAAACCTGTTTTCCCTTACTGCTTCTATCAAATATCTGGGGGCGGACGTCAAGGTGACAGGTGAAAAAGAAGAGATAGAGGCTGCAGACAGGATCATACTGCCGGGCGTAGGAGCATTCGCCGATGCTAAGGAGAAGCTGGATCAGACGGGTCTTGTGGAGACTATTTTAGAGCAGACAGCAGACGGCAAACCGCTTCTGGGGATC
>OLXW01000592.1_pt1 | contig 23983 bp, 29 predicted proteins | sample 1673551 | NCBI WGS metagenome assembly OLXW01 (sample SAMEA103958114, study PRJEB25191) | human gut metagenome | reverse complement strand
CCGAGACAGACAGGATAAGGAAATCGCGAGCTTGGGGATCCTAGCCAAAAGGTTTTCCTTTTTTGTTAAGAAGGAGTTTTCTTTTATACAAACAGGGAGATGGAATCTCAAGACTGATATCATCTCAAGACTGTTTCCTTTAAAAGAAGCAGAGAGAAGAAAGGAGAGTTGCAAATGAAACAAAAAAGATTAATGATAACATTCTTCTTATTTTGTATGATGATGCTTTTATTAATGCAAACAGAGAGTATAAGAGCAAATACGAGACAAAAGGTAAAATTGAATTATGAAACTGAAACTAAAACAAAAAGTGTAGAATTATATCAATACAAAGGGAACGGAAAGAAAGATCAAATATCAAATTATGAGTTTGTTGGAGAAATGAATGATGAAGGTAACGGGCAGTGGAAGATGATGATCGAAAGAGCCGAACAGAATCAATATGCCTTATCCATCAACCATAAAGAATATCTGGAATATTTTTCTGCCAAGATTCAAGATATAGGAGACATAAAAACAAATATCCCAGAAATATTTTTGTCATCATCAAAATTCATATCAGAAGATGGAAAACAGGAAGTTAAGACAAATTTTCGAACGATCAGCCAGACGGGGGATCCTGTATCGAGTAAATTTGAAATAAAAGCAGTGGATGATATCAAAGATAATTTTGGGAAAATAAAATATCAAGCAGGAAGTAAGGTTTCAAATATTACTGGAAATAAGCTAACAGAAAACTATCTGTATCCTGGGAAATATCAAATTTCGCAAAGAAATTGCACCGATGGATATGTAAAATCTCAAAAGTTCTACAATTTTGAAGTTAAAAAGCAAACAGATTGTCAGATTCAAAGTATTTCGGCGATTATTCAAAATCCGATCACACAATTGCAGCTTTACCATGTAACAGAAGATGGGAAGTCATTGAATGATGGGGTCTTTACGTTGTACGATGAAAATCAAAATCCAATATCTTCTTTTCGAGATGTTCCATATGATCATATCCAAATAAATAGATTAACAGCCGGTAAGAAGTATCATGTGATGCAGAATAAAGAAATTACAGGGTACCAAAATATCGACTGTGATTTCATTGTGCAAGATACCTCAAACATACAGCATGTGTATTTATATTCGAAAAAACGAAAGAAACCTGATATAAAACAGGTAAAAACAATGTCTACATTGGTATTTCTATTATGTCTCCATTAATTTCCTTCATATCTTTCATATTTGTATTGTGAGATAAGATGAAAGGAGCAAGAAAATTGAAAAAGAAAATCTGGCACAAACTAGTTATGATATGTTTTTTGGCTTTTGCATGTTGCATGAGTTATCATAATTCTTCTGTTCAAGCAGCAACAAAAAAGTATCATACGAAGAAGTACTATAAGAGTCGGAAAGTGAAAATTCAGACAAGTACTACAACAAATTATGGGGAAATATTATATTATGCGAAACATAAAGAGCGAACTGTTGTTAAAAAGACAAAAAAGGTAAAAACAGTTTTTTATAAGCATACTAAAGCGGTCACAACAACAAATAAGGTAAAGAAAACAACAAAGAGATATCAGTATTCAAAAAGGAAACCTGTGATCGAAGATGTAAAATGGTATCTTCCTGATAAAGTTTATCAGGACTTTAAAAATGAAAAATATCATGTGATACAGGATCCAGGAAGTAAATTGTTTAAAGATACAGTAAATTTGGGAGTGTTTTCCGCAAGAAAAAAGGCTGTGATTTTAAGAGAATACCAAAGCGATCAGAAAGTATTATTACATGAAATGGGTCATTATGTAGATCTAAAAAATAATTTTGGAAGCTTATCACAGGAATTTATACAAATTTATCAATCAGAATCAAAAACAATAGATTCACTAAGTTATTCTCGAAAGGATTCGAAAGAATATTTTGCTGATGCTTTCATGATGTACTGTAAGTATCCGTATACATTGAAAAACAAATTTCCTAAAACATATAATTATATCGCACAAACGTTACAAGACATATAATATTTCGCAGACAGGCAAGGAATTCCTTGTCTGTTTTTTTATCTTTTAAGCTATCTCTCATATTTAATTTGTGAAGAAAGGAGGTGAAAATTGTGAAATTATCAAGGAAAATAGTCATTCCTATGATTGCTTTAGGATGCATGTTTGCATTTACTGCGTGCTCAAAACAAACAGATCAAAAGCTGCAAAAAGAAACAACAACTCAAAAAACAAAAGACATCAAACGTCCGATCAATACTTCTACACAAGCAAAACAAAATGTTACAGAAGCAACAACGACAGAAGTTCCAATCGCAACAAAAAAGGATGAAAAAAAATCTGCAAAGACAGAAACAGTCGTATATAACGGATTTGCAGATGGAAACTGCGTTGAAGTTCAGAAAGAAGATGGAAGCTTTGAAGTAATGCTTGTTACAGATGACGCATTGATCAAAAAGCTTGATTCAATGGATATCGGTTCTAAGATCACGATTTCTTATAAAGCAAAAGCAGGGCAGGCAAACAAGCATATCATAAAAGTGAATTAGGAGGGTATTATGAGAAAGAAAAAAAGTTTGATAACAAAATGTTCTGCTGCCGTGATGAGTCTTCTTATGGTAGCAGGAAGTGTTGGAAATTATAGCATTGTTTATGCGGCAAATGCTTTTAAAGCAGGAGACAGCTTTAAGATCAAATACACGCATAACAATAAGATTTTCACAAAAAAAGCAGTGGATGCAAGGTGGAATGGCAAAGTATTAGGCACGAAAATGCCAGGGTACATTGATGAAGATGATAATGCGATGTATTCCGCTTATTGGATTTTTGGCCAATCCAAAGGACCAAAGGTTCTTTATAAAAATTCTGGAGATACATTTACACTGAGCCGTTACAGCACAACAGTTAAAATGACTGTTAACAGCAAATATGCATATGTAAATGGCAAAAAGGTTACAATGGCTACTCCAGCTCGTAAAGTATACAATTATAAGAATGACACGAATTATATCATGGTCCCAGGAGCGTGGACAGCAAAACAGCTTGGGATTCATTATAAGTGGGATGGAACAAAACGAGCAGGATGTATGAGTGCTGCAACTCAGTCTGGAAATTCTGGCAGTACAACAACTACAGCATCGAAACCTGCAACTACAACAGCAAGTAAACCGACAACAACCACTACTACTGAAACAAGGCCAACAACTCCAACAAAACCTGAGGTTACAAAAAAGAATGTAACAACATCTTATGATATGACAGCATCTGATTATGCAAAAGAACAAAGTAAGGCTGTTCCGAAATATGATCATCAGACTTATGATCAAGCTGCATATCAGAAAAAAATCATGTCCGAAGTTAACGAAGAGCAATATCTGCAGATTGATACATATCATAATGTGAATGAATCTTTATATGCACAGAAAATGGAAGAGATGCTAAAAAATAAGGCAAACAGTGTCTTAAAAGGAAAGGCAAATGTAATTATCACAGCAGCAAAAAAAGAAAAGATCGATCCTGTATATCTGCTTTCCCAAACATTGAATGAATCTGCATATGGAACCAGTGATCTAAGTAAAAAAACAATTACTGAGGTGATCACTGGAGACAGCTTAAAAAAAGATGCAAATGGAAACGTGATCGGATTTCTCAAAGTAAATGGAAAATACATCACAAAGAAAATTTCATCCACAACTGTTTATAATCTGTATGGGATTAAAGCATATGACAGTGATCCGCAATTATGCGGTTCTTCCTATGCATACTACATGGGATGGACAAGTGTAAATAACGCGATCAATGGTGCAGCAAAATATGTAGCAGATAATTACATTCACAACGCGTCTTATCAACAGAACACATTATATAAGATGAGATATAACCAGAAAAAAGACAACCTCTGGCATCAATATTCCACAAATCCTTCTTATGCAGAAGAGATTGGAAACAAAATACATGAGATGAAAGAAGTGTATGATGGATGCTCCAATGCATTTGTATATGACCGCCCATCTTTTGCAAAAGAACCAGAGACAACAACTACAACAGTTACAAAACCAACGACAACGACAGCGAAACCAACCACAACGACTACAACAGCTACAAAACAGCCAACAACGGTCAAATATACAGTTACAGGAGCATTACCAAACAGCAGAGTTAAAGCTTCAAAGAGCAATTACGATCTCCGGATCAAACTACCTGAAAAGGTCACAAAGTATTATCTTGAAGATAAGTATACGAGCAGACAATTATTTATGTCTTGTGCAGGGAATTATGTTTCTCATTTCAAAAAATCAGCAAATCGATCTGCAAAGAGTACGATGTCTGATTTCACAGTAAAATATAATTCTGATAAGGAAAGAACTTATGTTTATATCAAGCCATCTAGCTCTTATCGTGGATATTCCGTTACATTTAATAATGGATATGCTTATGTAAAATGGGGAACTCCAAAAACAATGTATAAAAATATCGTTGTGATCGATGCAGGACATGGTGGAACTGATTCTGGAGCTGTAGGAAATGGATTAAGAGAAAAAGATCTGACATTAAGTATCGTGCTTGGTGCAAAGAAATATTTCGATGAAAACAAGAATTATGCAGTGTATTACACAAGAACGACAGATACTTATCCATCTCTAACAGCAAGAAGTCAATTAGCAAATGATGTTGGAGCTGATTATTTTTTAAGCTGTCACATTAATTCTGCTAGCGCAACAGCTAAAGGGTCCGAAACTTTATATAATTCTCAGGGATATAAAGCAACGAATGGAGTGACTTCTTACAAATGGGCTGCAAATGTACACAATTTTACAAAAGCAGCAACAGGATTTACAAATAGAGGACTTGTAAACCGAACAGGATTAGCTGTTTTAAGACATACAAGAACAGCTTCTACTTTAACAGAATTTGGATTTATTACGAACAAAACAGAAGCAGCATCTATGAAAGCAAACACAGACAAATATGGAAAAGCAATGTTTAATAGTGTTGTAAAAATGTTTCAAACAAATCCATCAAAAAGATAAGAATCATAAAAGAGGAACAGGTATAAATGCCAGTTCTTCTTTTTTTTGACCATTTTGGCAAACTCAACGAAATGGTCTGTCTTTTTTTATATGTGATTTTTTTTCTGATGAAAATCTCTCATATTTATAATAGAAGGAAGATTCTTACCAAGTGATTTTTTGAAAAAGTCTGTCAAATGGCGTAAATACGTGGTTTCTTACAAATATCTGATTTTTCAATGGAATGGTTGGTAAAATGTTGGAAAAATGGCTTAAGATCGTGATTTATAGAGATCAGTAAGATGCAAGAATGACGGTTTTTTGTTGGTTGAATAATAACATAGGATGTATTGAAATATGTGTATTTATGTAAAAAATATTTTAGAAATTAGTTGAATAATAACATAGGATGTATTGAAATTGGAGCCGCCGCAGTGCTAAGCGTTAAGATCTGGGGTTAAATAATAACATAGGATGTATTGAAATTTGTTCTTCACTCTTTTTTAAAATAATTTTTCTCTGTTGAATAATAACATGGGATGTATTGAAATTATTTACATTGAACTAATTAAATTTTGAAAGGAGACGTTGAATAATAACATAGGATGTATTGAAATTATTTAAGTTGATATTAATATAGGAAGGAGGTTTTGGTTGAATAATAACATGGGATGTATTGAAATATGAAATTTCGTAAGACAAACACAACAAAAAGATGGTTGAATAATAACATAGGATGTATTTTTTTATATGTGAAAATTCTTTCTTAAAATTTCCCTCATATTTATTATGAAAAAAAACAACACAGGCAAAAAAAGGAGAGTATATATGTTACAAGATAATATTATTTTAAAAAAAGTAATCGTTCATGTGGCTCAGCCATCCATTGGAAAATATAATGCATCCGAAGAATGTATTGACTTGGGAACAGATTTTACGGAATTTTTAAAGAAGCAGATAGAAAAGATGACAGAATCTGATGATGCTGTAAAAATCGATCTGAATCATGCTGCAATTACCATTAATTTGGATAATTTTGAAAAAAATACAGCCAAATTAGGAGAAGAACTCTATGATATCTGTTGTGATAGTGTCAAAATCCCAGATGCAGATTTAGTATTCCTTACTTTTACTAGTGAAGGAACTGATTATTTTGGAATGTTAAAAATGGATTATAAACCATTCTATGGACATCAGAAAGGAAGCACAGAGGTTGTCACAAAACAGGTTATGACTAATACATGTAAGGAAGCTTTTATCGTAAATATTGATACATTGAAAGGTGTTCTGCAGCAGAAAAAATATGAGATGCTATCTGGAGAAAAGATCTTTTATCTATCTGAAATGTTCTTAAAGATCACAACCGGATTAAGTTCCAAAAAAAGTTTTGGATATATGATGCAGGCAATCTTAAAAGCAACAAAAGAAAAAAAATTAGAAGATCAGTTAAACATTCGTTTACAACTTTGGAATATGTATCAGGATGATGGAAAATTTAGTATCCCTACAGTTAGTGATCAGATCTTTGGAGATGATACCTCAGGAAAAACAATTTTTGATGATCTTATGGAGAAAAAAGACCTTTCTTATGAATCTTTTGAAATTAAAAAAGAAGCAACCGTGAAAAAATTAGAATATCAAACGATCATCTTAGATGAGATTGAGATCAAAGTTCCTATCTCTGAGATCTTAAAAGTGAAAGAGAAATACTTGCCAGATGGGAATCAGATGGTCGTTGACTTTGAGGACCGAAAATTAAAATGACAAAGAGAGACAGAAAGTTATTAACAGCTTTTTTAAGAATATATTTTCAAATTGAAAAAGACGAGATCATGGAAGAGGATGAGATCATGGAATGTATCACTACTTTGATCACGGAAGGAATCTTTCATGATGTACGCTCTTTACAGATTGCAATTGGTAGACAGACAGGCATTTTGATTCCGAAAAAGATGATCGATGACGCACTGTTGTATTAAGAACAGGAGAATTTAAATGGAAAAGGACAATAGAAACAGCAGCGAAGATATTTTAACTCGATTTTCTTTGCTTACAGATGATGTAAACGTTAATAGCATTAAGGGGTGGCCTTATATTAACTTAGGAGAATTTTTTCAAAAGGATTATCCAGAAATGTTTTCAGCTTTGAAATTAGGCATAAATATTAAAAAATGTAATATTTCTATACACAATGTAGAAAGTTATTGCTTCTATGATGATGAGGGAAACATTGATAATATAGATGAAGATGCTCCAGAACTTTTGGTTGGTTTGGGAGTGTGGAAAGTAAGATCTTTTTATCTTTCAAAAAAGGATTTGGTTGCTTTATCGAAATTCATGATAAAGTATTATAATGTATTCATTGAAGAATACAAAGAAGTCGAGCAACAGGTGAATCAATAAGGATTCGATTAAGGCATGGTGTCTTCCATGTCTTTTTTTGCATGTTTCATAAAAATCTTATATGTGAAAAATCATCGAATTAAAATCTTTCATATTTATATTAGAAGATTTTTTTATGGAAAGGAGTATGAAAATGAAGTTTATATATCGGCTTTTTTGGACAATGTCAATCATGTCTTGGATGCTATTTCTATACATATTGAAAAATATTCAATCAACTGGATTCGAAATTGCTTGCATTCTTGTAGGATTTTTCGTTGTAGTATCTCCATTGATCGCAATATTCTTTGCAAAACATCTAAGTCATGATTGTATCAATGGGTGTTCTGAGATTCAATGTGTGGATCGAAAATGTGTATTGGTGATATGTTGGATTTCTTTGATCGCTTGTGTTACAGATACCTCAATGTTATTTTGGATGAATTTTGCAGCATTTTTTGTTTTGCTGTATCGAACAGAAATGATGTATTTTCATCCAATGCTGATCCTTCTTGGCTTTCATTTTTACGAAGTCCAGACGAATGAGGGAACTTGGGTGAGAATCATCCAACGAGGAAAAATTGTACGAAATGCAAAATACGTGGTTTCTGATAACTTGTACCGATTAAGTGATTACACATATATCGAACTGTAGAAAGGAGAAAGGTTATGTCAAAAATGACAGTCGGAGATTTTGAACACCAAAATCGGAAAATGAAAAAAGTCTCAAAGGGCATGGATACTGTGCTACGTATCGTGTTTTATGGAGTCTTGTTTGGATTAATGATTCAGGAACGTAATCTTTTTAGTGGAATTGGATGGGCTTTTATGATCTCAGCAGAAATCATTGGAAATATTCCAGATATTCGGGAGATGAAATATAAGAGTGGAAAGATCATCTCCATGGGATTATGGATCATAGGAATCTTTATCTTTGCAATGTTTTGGAAATAAGAAAGGAGAATGCATCATGAAAAGAAAAGAACTTGAAAAATGGTATACCATTTGTATTATCATTTGTTCTTTCGTATTGATCGTAAATATTTGGTATGCTGTAACGTTTGCTCCTGATGTTCGCAAAGAAATTTTGTATGGAATTATGCTGATTGTCAATTTTTTTTACCTTTTCTTTAAGCAATATAAGAAAAGCGAGATTCCTACATGTTTTTATATTTTCTCAAGTGTGCTGGATTTCGTGTATATGTGTTCTTGGTTTGTGTAGGAGCTTTGGAGATGAGAGAAGTAAAACAAATTACACCAAAAGAAAAAAACGAAAGGAGATGAAAAGAATGTTAATTCTGTTGAAAGACGAAGATAGAGTCATTAATACACAATGTATTAGCGAGATATTCATCCGATATGACAATAAAAAATGTGAATATGACCTAATTTGTACTCTAAATCAAGCTGTTAGTGGATGCAATCAGAAAGTGCTCGGAAGATTTGAAAGTCAGGAGGATGCTGCTGCTATTTTGGAAAATATAGTGAATCAGTATGGAAGGGGACAAAGAATATACAAGATGGGAGAGAAGTAAAAATGTCAATAACACAATTGTATATGAGATTAACAAAGATGCCGATAACTCAATTGTATATCATTGTATCCATTTTTGTTGTAACGATCCTCTTTTTATCATATTTGTTTTTTAAAAGGAAACATAAAAAAGAGAAAAAAGAAAAGGGTAAAAAATGAAGTATGTATCATTAATCATTGCTGTTTTGATCATTGAATTGTTTATCATCATAGGTTGTTTCATAGCCAGATGGAAAAACAAGAACAATGTAGATGTGGATCATCGAAGGAAGATCGAAGATATTACATTATTAATCTTTTGGATGTCTTTGTTTACAATTGTTGTGATCATGACGGGAATTTTGCTAAAAATAATGTAAGTAAAGGAGAAAAAGATGTTAGTAAAAGATTTATTAGAACAGACAAAAGAAAGTATTCTGATTGAGAGATCTATTCAGTTAACAGAATTGCCATATGATATTGTGAACACTCGTGCATCCAGGAGAAAGGCAGAAAAGCAGCTTCAAAAGAAATACAAAAAACTGATCGCTGCGATCTTAAGATTAGATCCGGTTCTCTCAGGAGAAATGATCACTTTTGATATGGATGAGGGCGACTTTATGAAAGATGGAGAGATGCTGCCTGTAAAATTCATGGATTGGAAAAAACTCTTAGGTATGGATATTTGCTTAGATGGTCATGATGAAAATGATCAGCAGTGGATCGCAGCATTTATGATCCGATATATGACCTGGTATCACCAGAAATATTCTGATTGTGGAAAATCAAAGTATCAGATCAGAGAGGAAGCAGCTGGAGAGATCAAAGGAAAGAAATTGTTGGAACGAATGGTCAATAAAAAATAGTTTCGTAACCAGGTTGTAAACCGTATGGAGTCCCATACAGTTAGAAAATGTTTTGGTATGGACATGAATGCCCTTACCAGATTTTTTCCATCGTCCATTTTTTTTATGAAATCTCTCATATTTACAATGGAAGTATTTTTTTTATACATCAAATTTTTTGTGAAAGGAGAAAACATTATATGCGTAAAAAAAAGGATCAACAGAGGCAGGGGCAAGAGATAAAAGCGCAAAATAATCAATCAAAATCACGCCGTACAAAAGGTGAAAAGCCTAAAAAACATAAAAAACAAAAAGGTTTTTTACAATACTTGAATCCAAAAGAAATGGAAACAGAGATCATTGGGTATGGTTATCAGTATTCTCTGAAATCTTATCTGATCACTTTATTCCTGAGTTTGGCTGTCGTTGTTGCAGTTTGCAGATTCTTTCAGCTGACACCAAAATATATGGCGATTCTGATCGTGATCTTTTGTTTTTCTTTGCCTGTGATCATTGTCGATCAGTTTCGATTCTTGTATGAACAGAAGCGCTTTCGACAGTCTGTAGACTATATGGAACAGATGATTTATTCTTTTAAAAGAAAACCAAAGATCTTAGAAAGCTTGCGGGATGTATTATCGTTATCTGATGGAAAAATGGCTGAATGCTTAAATCAGGCAATCGAAGCAATCAATCGTGGAGACTCTTATGAAGATGCTTTACTACCGATCGAAAACGAATATGGATGTGAAAGAATGAAAATTTTACATGACTTTCTGATCAAAGTAGAACGTCAGGGTGGAAAATATCAGTCTACATTGAATATTATCTTAGATGATATCCATAGTTGGACAGAACGTACATATTCTTTCCAGAAAGATCGTAAAGTAGTAAAAAACAGTATCATCATTTCTCTGGTTATGGGAGTTATGATCACAGCAACAACAGTGATTTTGTTCTCTCGAAATAAATCCATGTCTCCGATTCTTAAGATGGAAGCATATCAGATCGGTTCCTTTTTGGTCTTAGGAGTTATGATACTGCTGTTTGCTTTTGTACAGAAGAAATTAACTGGTAGTTGGCTGGAAGATATTCATGATACAAATGAAAAACAGATTGACAAAGACTGGAAAAATTTCCGTAAAGAACGAAATGTAGGAAAAGAGATCATGCAGAGTGTTTTTGCCACACTTATATGTAGTGGACCAGTTATTATCTTTGGTTTATGGCAGTCAAGCAAGATCTTTATCATCGGTGGAATTGTTTTAGCGATCGTCATCTTCTTTGTTCCAACAGGAAATGGAAATGCTGCAAAGAAGCGTTTGATCAAAGAATGCGAAAAAGAATTTCCGGGATGGATTCGTGGAATTGCATTAGACCTACAGACAGACAATGTCTATATGTCTTTAAGAAATTCTGCACCAAATGCTCCATATGTATTTCGTAATGAAATTTACAAACTACTGGATGAGATTGAAAAAGATCCAACTGGAATTTTACCATATCAACATTTCCTAGAAGATCTGGAAGTACCAGATATTCATTCCATTGTTAAGATGTTATATTCTTTAAACGAAGTAGGAAGTGATGATGCAGAAACACAGATCAACAGTCTGATCGTAAGAAACAATGCTTTAATTGAAAAAGCAGAGTGCCTGAAAGATGCAGATAAGGTAAAATTGGTAAAACAGATCACATGGCTTCCAATGTTAACTTCTACCGCAAAGATCTTTTTGGATATGGGATTACTTATCATGTTCCTGTTCCAGATGATGGGAAAATTGCAGTAGATATGCATTTAAGAATAGCATATTTTTGAAAAAAATTAGACTTGGAAAAGATTCTGAGTCTTTTTTTTGTGTAATAAACTACTAAAAATCGGTAGAAAACTATGGCAGATATTAAAAGACAAGCTGCAGAAAACACGAAAGAAATGGATAAATTTCAGACAAAGGAAAAGAGCCTGTGCATAGACACAGACTCTAAGTTTTATGAATGAATACTGTCAGGAAAATCATTCATATGAAATTATAATGATCATTTCAACCCAAAAACAAATGATCATAATCATTGTGATCAGCCATAAATAAAGACCGATTACAAAAGTAACAATTGAACAAACATCCGGACGTTCTCATTTCAGGGATCGTTCGGATTTTTTTTGTTCTCACTATAAATATGAGAGATTTGAAAAGCAATATTTCTCACATATAAAAAAATAAAAGACCAATACGGACAAAATACATCAATCGTACTGGTCCTATGCTTTTCGTGGTTGAAACCACGCCCCTTTATGGGCGGGGCAATTCCCCCTTTTTACAACATAATATACAGTTCCATATTTTTTTTCTTAACTCTCATATTTAAAATGAGGAGTTTTTCTACTTCAAATTTTAAAAGAAAGGGGACATTGCTATGGGTGATTTGATCGAAGAATATGGAGAGATCGTAGTTCTTGTTATTTTGGGAATTGGAATCTGTGCTGCATTCATCAAAGTCATAGGGATGATCTAAAGGGAAAAATATTATGGGTGAATTTTTAGATGAATATGGAATGGTCATCCTTTATGTGATCTTTGGGTTGATCGTTATGGGATTATTCGGAATGATCGTACAGTATTTTGTAGAATACGGTCCAGAGTTTATTAATTCATTGGCATAAGAAAGGAGGACTTGAAGAATGCATAATCTTATGGAAGAATACGGGAAGATTGTAATCACTGCTGTGGTTGGGATTTTTATCATTGGACTACTGAGTGGATTTTTATTTAATACCTGGAAAAGTAATGGTATTTATAAGGATACTGGTCATTTATCAGGAAATCAGGAGTTTCAGGCAAAATCACCTTTACCAACCATTACATTAAAAAGTGGAAATAAGACTGTTAAAATGAAACCTGGGACAACTTATAATGCACGAAACAATGTAACTGTGACAGATAGAAAAGATGGAACAATCGCATCCAACAAAGTTAATATCAAAGTGGAACAAGTAGATAGAAATGGAAGAACAACGATTTCTAAATTAGGAACTACAGGAAACACAATATCAGTCAATGCAAATTATCGTTATTACAACATTATTTATAAAGTTACAAACAGTCGAGGCTATAAAGCAGAAAAAAGGATGAAATTATTAGTAACTGGACGTACAGCTTAGTTTTGGAATGGAGAAAATATGAAGAAGATTTTAATTGGAACTGTTGGCATCTTATTATACAAATATTTACCAAGATCGATCACTTTTATGCCATTAGGCGTTTCGAAAGCAATCCTGTGCATTGCAATGATCGTAGGATATTTTTTGTTTGATAAAAACTTAAGGAACCTGATCAAGCATAAATTTTCATATATAAAATTTTTCTTTTGTGGAATTGGATTATGGGCAGTACAAAGTATTCTTATGACGCTTCTTTTAACATTCATAGAGGCGTTATTTGGGTGGACAATGCCGGCAATGTTAAATGGACAGGATGCAATGTCGCCATGGTTGTATGTTCCGATCGCAGTGATCCTTGGACCATTAACAGAAGAATTTTTATTCCGTGGACTTTTTCAAGAGGGATTGTCAGGCCTATCTGATCATAAAGTATGGCAGGTGATCACGATCATTCTTACAAGTATATTTTTTGGAATATTACATCCGATTCCGGCACAAAAGGTTTCCGCATTTATCACAGGAATGGTCTTTGGTTTTATTTATTATAAGAAAAAAGACATTCGATATGGATGCATGCTACATATTGGAAATAATTTCATGGCAACAATGTTATCATATATCCTTGCTGCTGTGATCATATAAGAAAGGAGCGATCAATTTGAAATCACCAATGAACCTAGCGGTCAGTATTATCATTATCATGTTTGCTTTTTTTATCGGGATGAATTATTCTGTGGCAAGTTTAACAACAAAAAATGCCAGAGAATATCATGAAGAAGTGATTCATCAAATAGAAGCTAGTAACTTTGATTCTGATGTTATCAGTCATTGTATTAGTGATGCAACAAAAAAGGGATATACATTGAAAATCTCAAACGACGGTTTTTATGAAAATTCTTCCAGATACAAAGTAACATTAACATATCATTCTAAAGTAATGATCCTTGGAATCGATCAAACACATGCTTTAGAAGGCTATGCTTTGTAAAGGGGAGGGATTTTATGAGATTAGCAATAGAAACCTTCGTATGCGCAATTTTGATTTCTCTTTTGGTATTACTTGGTATGTTTAACCAACAAGTAGACATGAACACTGGAAATGCAAAACAGTTTTGTTCTTCTGCGATCAATCGCATGGAAAGTGCAGAATTTGCAAACGAAGTAGTTGATCGATGTAAAAGTGATGCAACAGCATCAGGATATCGATTAACAGTTACATCTGCAGCAAGCGGAGATACAACAACTTACACAACCGTTTTAACATATAAGGTAAAAGTACCTTTATTCCAGTTTGAAAGAGAATATCAGATCAAGCAGGCAGCAGAAGTCAATTAACTCATGACTAAAGTCACGAGCTTGCAAAGGTTTATGATGAAAGATCATGCGCAAACCTCAGACCGACGTAGTCGCTCGGGGTCCGGGAACCGGTGAAAGCATGACCGTCGAAGACTAAGATAAAAGAAACTCTCGAAATGAATCGGGAGTTTTTCTTGTTAGAGTTCGGAGTTCTCAAAAATCTTATATATGAAAAATATAAATCATGAAATCTATCATATTTATATTAGAAAACCAGTCGAAAGGAGTCATAGAATGGGATTAAGTATCAAGACCTGCTATACGGTCAAGATCCAGAAACAACTGGATGTCACGCAGGATAAAACAACCGAAAAACTGAATATCACCAGAGAACGTGCGGTAGACAGCCGACTTATGCGTCAGACTTCCCTGGTCTGTCTGGAAGCGTTAAAGTTCTGTGTCTCCGTGATCTCGGAAGAATGGGATACGATCATGAGTGTGGAGTCGAAGCTGAGAAAACGTCTGATCGATACGTTAGTGCACCGAACAAAAACGGCTGCTCCGAAGTATCCGGAGTTTGATCTCAGATTTCCGAAGATGCCGGGCTATACTAGAAGAGCGATCATTGCGGATGCGTTCGGAATGGTAAAATCTTATCGTTCCAATCATAAGAACTGGGAAGAAACCCCACCAATGGAACGTGGAGCGGAACCAAAGCTCGGCTTGCCATCCCGTTATGAACTGACGTTTTACGATCAGGAACGGAAGATGTCCTGTCTGGCAGATGGTCAGATCGGATTGAAGCTGTATAACGGGCAGACATGGAACTGGTATTATTTCCAGATCAGCCCTTCCGATGCAAAACAGATCAGCCGCCTCAGTAAAACGAGAAAGATGCTATCTCCGATCGTGGATAAAGTCCGTGGCCGATATCAGATCCGTTTCACATTTGAGGAGATCAGAGAACTGGTTCAGGATGAGGATAAACTTGCTTATCGGATCCTTGCTGTCGATCTCGGGATCAATGCCGCAGCATCCTGGTGCGTCATGGAGGCAGATGGTACTGTCCATGCGAAAGGTGTGATCCACCTTCCATGTGAAGAAGACCGTCTAAATCACATGATCAACCGAAAGCGGATGTATCAGCAGGCAGGAAAGAAGAGCCACTGTGTCTACCGCTGGATCCGGGAAACAAACCGGCAGTTATCCATCCAGACGACAAAAAGCCTGATGGATGTTGCTGTGTTATACAGTGTGGACTGTATCGTATTCGAACATCTGGATTCCAAATGGAAGATCCGCGGAAGAAGATACCGAGAAAGGATCCATCTGTGGCGAAAGAACGATGTACAGCATCGTGTGGAATTACAGGCACATCGTATGGGAATGCGATTATCCCGTGTCTGTGCATGGGGAACTTCCAAGTATGCGTTTGATGGATCAGGAGTCGTGGATCGGCACAGTATCTATCATTACGAACATGGACGGAAAGTTTACAATTACAGTCTGTGCACGTTTCAGAATGGGAAGATCTATAACTGTGATCTGTCCGCAGCACAGAATATCGGAGCGAGGTTCTTCCTGAGAGAATATCAGTTACTTGGAGCTGAAGGACTACCTGCGACTCCGCAGCGTACTTTATGTACATTACGAACATTAGTTAGCAACGGTCTGCCAGTGGCGACCTGAGCATAAATGGAATTGTTAACGAAATCCAGAGTCTGTCAAGGACCTGGTGTCACGGAAAAGGCAAAAGTTCCTGTCCGTGGCGGCGATACCCCCGCACCTGTCTATCGCTGACCGGGATGTGGTTGTTCTTCCTGCGGGAAGGATGTACTAAGTTTCGGCTGTATCGGTAGATAATGGAACTCCGAACTCTAAAGGTTTGGAAGCCCCGTCCGATATTGTCGTTCGGGGAGGTATCACTAAGAAGGAGCAGTCATCAGAAATAGTGACTGTTTTTTTTATTCCATTTTACAGCGTCATTTTTTTTCTCAAATCTATCATATTTAAAGTGAGAAGAAAAATAGTGGTTCTTTTGAAATGACTTGTTTCCTTGAAAAGAAAAAGAAAAATGCAAGGTTGTTTGTAAAACAAGTTCTTTCCCAAAAGAAGTGCGTCAGATTTTTTTTCAAATCTCTCATATTTAAAGTGTAAGAGAAAAGCGACAGTTATCTTTCTTGAAAAATCTCATATTTGTAATGAATGAAAATTAAAAAGGTATGGAAAAAATCATATATTTTTTGATCTTTAAATGTAAATAAACAACAAATATAGAAAAATAAGGTTTCTGCTTTTTGAAAAGTCTTCTAATTCAAAGACTTTAGAAGTTTTTTCAAAGACCAGAAATGGTCCCTAAAAAAAATAAAAAGGAGGTAGCCAAATTATGGGTGAGTTTCTAGACAATTATGGACGAATCATTGTATCCGTCATTATCGTGTTAGCTTTAGCAGGATTTGTGGCTGCGACATTTACACCACAGTTCCAGACAGCGATCACAAATACACTTAAGACTTTCTTCACAAAGTCAGGAGCTGCAGGATCTCTGATCATGTAAGAAAACAGCAGTAAAACAAAGAACAAAAAGAATTTTAAACATAAGAAAGGAAATATAAATCATGGGAGAATTTTTAGACAATTACGGTAGAATCATCGTTTCAGTAATCATTGTATTAGCATTAGCAACATTTGTGGCTGCAACATTTACACCACAGTTCCAGAAAGCTTTAACTGATACATTATCAACATTCTTCACAAGATCAGGAGCTACAGCAGGCAAACTAATCATGTAATAAAAATACAGACAGTAACCATTTACAAAAACTGTTTTGGTACACCTCAAAAAGTCTGTAAATATAGAAGAGCATCATAGCAGAAGTTATGGTGCTTTTTTCTTTCCCATAAAAAATGCCAAATCTCTCATATTTATAATAGAAAGAAACACATTTCAGAAAGGAGATATAAAATTATGAAAGGTGCGATCACAGGATTTATCGTGTGCCTGATCATGGTGTTTTCTGTTTACATCATGCAGGCAACAACTGCAACATCCGTCCGTCAGGATGAGTTGACAACAAATACAAGCAATGCAGTTGACGCAACGATCCAAAGTTGCAGAAACAACAAATATTCTACAGATGATGCAATGGCAAAAGGATTCCAGCAGCATTTAAAAAATCAGATGACAGCAGATAGCAAACTGAAAGTTGAGATCACAGAATGCGATCACACGAAAGGAATTCTTTCAGTCAAAGTTGTTGAAACATATAAGATTCCAAGTGGAAAAACAAGAACTGTTTCATGTGAGAAAACAGGCGTTGTAGAAGAATAAGTCACGAGTTTGTAAGTAGTGTAATTTCATATGAAAAATTAGACTTAGAAATGATTCTGAGTCTTTTTTTTGTGCTGCAAACTGCTGAAAATACAATATCATCATATTAATTTTCTCATATCGCATATTTGAATTGAGAAAATAAATCCGGATGCTCCACAGAAAGGAGAATTCGCGATGAAAGAATTCATAACAGCAGAAAAAATAGCGGAAATGTTAATCAGTGGCGTGATCAGTTGTGCAGTTGCACTTGCAGTTAACTGTATCATCGAAAAATATAAAAACAAGAAAAGAGCCGATGTGGACAAGACACCGACTCAAGACAATATTTCTGAAAGATCTGATGAAAATCTTTCGGAAATTTTAAAATATGCGGATATCCACGACAACACCAATTGTGATATCCACGTAAACATATATTCTGACCAAAAATCTGATCAGTAAGAAAGCAAATTAAATTCAGCATCCGGATGTTCTCATTTTAGAGATCGTTCGGATTTTTCTAATTTACTTTCTCGCTTTAAATATGAGAGATTTCATCAAAAATATTTTTCACATATAAGATTTTATATATGATTTTTTCTGAAAACAAAATCTCTCATATTTGTAGTAGAGAACTAAGAAAGGAGTATTCATATGGAGAACATAAAACATTGGATGGACATTATCGTAGGAATCACAATCTTGTATACAGCATTGGTAGAAGTTTTTCTGAAACATTCATTAATGGATGATCCAGATACAGGAAATATTGCAACCAGCTTTTTCAAAAAGAAATTTCATAAGTTTGAGCTAGTTACATGTTTTTGCAGTGTTATTCCTATTATCGGCCAATTATATGCATTAATTTTATCAATTGTTGCGATTTGTTTTGATAAAGAAAACTTTATCATCATCATTCGCAATGGAAAGAAAAGCTCTACATTAAGAGAATTCATCGTTCAAAAAATGCAGGAAAAATTAGATTGATTTCTTCAAATTTCAAACCTCGTCTTATGGACGGGGTATTTTTGCGCCCAAAAAAGAAGAGTCAGCTATAAAACCAACTCTTCTTGCATCTATACGTTTTTAATTACGCATTCTGTTTTCTTCTACGATAGAAGAGATATCCCCCTACCATAGCACATGCACTGATACCTGCAAACAACATCATCTGTGTATAATCTCCTGTTTTTGGAGTTCCACTTTCTGATGAGCCACCTGATCTTTCAGATGTCTGATGAGGGGTCGCTTTGGAAGAAACTTTTACTGTCTGTTTCTTATCATTGATATCCTCATGTCTTCCGATCAGTGTATTGGTATCTACATCATACATTTTCTCAAACGCTACCAGAGATTTACCATCTAATGCACTGGCATCGAATTTAAATACGACTTTTACTTCTCCATTTGCCCCTTTAGCGACAAATTTTGTAGAAGCCACAACTTCCTTACCATTGATCTTTAATGGTTTCTTTGTTGCTTTGTCATATAATGTACCCTGTACTTCATAAGTCTTACCAGGTACAAGATTTGTGTATTTCACAACGTCTACAACGGTAACTTTCTTAGAAGGTTTCACGTTGTGAGAACCATCTTTTTTGTTTGTTGCTGTTGTATGTAATTTTGGAGCATGTACGGACTGATCTTCATCATTAATGTCTTCATGAGTTCCAATTAAAGCGCCTGTTTTTACATCATACATCTGTTCATAAGCAACAAATGTGTGTCCATCCAGATCACTTGCATCAAATGTGAATGTAACATCAACAGATCCTTCACTTGTTTCTGGTGTGAATTTTGCAGAAGCTGTTACTTCTTTTCCATTGTTCATAACTGGTTTCTTTGTGTTCTTGTCATATAAAACACCCTTTACTTCCAGTTCTTCCCCTGGAGTAACATTTTTATAAGATACAGTATCAACGATTGTAACATTTTTCTTTGCTTCTACAATATGATCTGCATTTTCTTTGTTTAATGCAGTTGTATGAAGTTCTGGGAAGTTGACTGTCTGATCATTGTCATTGATATCTTCATGGCTTCCGATCAGAGATTTTGTTTCTACATCATATGCTTTTTCATAAGCAACAAGAGTTTTTCCTGCCAGAGATGATGCATCAAACTTGAATATTACCTGAGCAGTTCCATTTGCTTCTGTTGGAGTAAATTTTGCTGTAGCAGTGATTTCTTTTCCATCAACTTTTACAACTTCTCCTGTTTCTTTATCATGAAGAACACCCTGAACTTCGATTTCTCTTCCAGGCTCCACATTTTCATATTTTACTGTGTCGATCAGTGTTGTTTCTTTTCCTGCATTGACAGCTTTGTTATTGCTTTCTCCAGTTAAAGTAGTTCCGATCTTTGGAATTACAACAGTCTGATCATTGTCATCAATGTCTTTATGGTCAGCGATCAACGCACCAGTTTCAACATCGAAAACTTCTTCATAAGCAACAAGAGTCTTTCCTGCAAGTGTTGACCCATCAAATGTGAATTCAACTTCTGCTGTTCCAGATTCTGTTTCTGCAGTAAATTTACCTGTTGCAGTTACCTGCGCTCCATTAACAGTGAATGGTTCTTTCGTTTCTTTGTCATAAAGAATACCTTTTACTTCATATTCACGGCCTTTTTCAAGTCCCTGATATTTTACAGTATCCACTAATGTGATCTTCTGATCAGCATTTACAACATGGATCTGATTATCTTTTCCAACAAGAGTTGTACCGATCTTTGGAATAGAAACAGTCTGTCCTTCATCATTGAGATCTGCATGAGATCCAATTCTGTTTTCTCCCTCATAGAGATCTTCAAATACAACTGTTGTTGTACCTGCAAGATTACTTCCATCGAATTCGAATTCAAGTTCTACTGTTTCACTATTAGAAGTTGCTGTAAATTTCTTTTCAGCAGTTACTTCTTTTCCATCAATTTCTAAAGGATTTCCTGTGTTCTTGTCGATCACTTTTCCTTTTAATGTGTACTCTCTTCCTTCAACAATGTTTTCAACTTTGACTGTATCAACCAGAGTCACTTTCTTGTCTGCATAAGACATATGAGTTCCATTTGTCTTATCAGATGCTGTTGTGGACACCTTAGGGATCAGAGTTGTCTGATCTTTATCTTCGATATCCTGATGAACTGCATACTCTTTACCTTTGTAAGTAAGAGATTCAAATGCAACGATTGGTTTTCCTGCAAGTTTAACTCCTGAGAATTCAAAGATAACATCTACAGTTCCATTCTTAGATTCTGCTGTAAATTTTACACTGGATGTGATCTCTTTACCTTCATCATCTAATGCTGGTTTCCCTGTTTTTTTGTCCATTAATTTACCATTGATCGTATATGTTTTTCCAACGATCAGGTTTTTGTAGGATACAGTATCTTTAATTTTCATGTTTGTAGATGCTTCTACAAGATTAGATCCTGTATTTGCATCGCTTGCTTTTGTTCCAATGCTGACAAAACTGATCGTCTGACCTTCATCATTGATATCCTGATGAGTTGCGATCGTTGCTCCGTCAGATTCTCTTGTTAAGACTTCAAAGACAACAACATCTTCTCCGCCAAGATCACTTGCATTGAAGTTTAATTCAACATCAACGCTTCCTGCTTTTGTTGTATTTGTAAATACTTTTGTTCCAGTCACTGCTTTTCCATCTTTATCAAGAACAACAGCACCTGTTTTCTTGTTCATTAATGTAGCAGTTAATCTGTATTTATCAGGAGCTACATGTTCGTAATTTACAGTATCAATGATCGTAACATCATCTGTTGCAGATGCAATGTTATTATCTGTTTCTTCATTCTTTGCTTTTGTACCGATTTTTGGCTCGGATTCATCTGTGATGGTTCCACCCTGAATTGTTTTACCATCTTTTGTGATATAGAATTCGAATTTAACAAGTTGTAATCCTTTGTTGGAATCACTTCTTAATTCTTCGACTTCATATTTACCATAAGGGAAAGCACCTTTTTGGTTATCGACATTAGCCATACTTCCGTCTTCCCCTTGGCCAAACCATGTACCAGTATTGTGATCAAAATCAGAAGCTTTTAAAACTGTGTCTTTTTTATAATCCTTTAACAGTTTGTCATTCGCATTTGTATTTTTGGAATGATCAACAGCTGTAGAATCATATTCTCCATTTTTGTCAGTTACAACAACATGGGATTCTCCAGTTGCTGCATTTGTGATCTTAAATGCTGCATTGACACTTTTTTGTTCATCAGATTTCTTGTTGAATACATAGTTTCCTCGAATGACCTGATTTTTAAAGTTTAATCCTTCTACCATTTTTGCAGTATAAGTTGTTCCATCTTCACCGGTGCATTCTACTGTATGCTCTTTTCCATCACTTGCCATATATCCTTGACCAGTAGCAATTTCTACAACGCCATAAGTACCATAAGGTAAACTACGATCTGGAGTCTGAGCTGTATATGCTTTTTCTTTGTCATTCCATGTTGTAGAGATTCTTGTAACTTCTTCTCCTGGATTAACTGTTTTGCCCTCATATTTAATTGCATTTGCACTGCGGTTGATAATAGAGAACTGTGTTCCTTCTAAAGTCGCTGCATCTTCAGTTAATTTATGGTCTTTACCGCCGATTGCTTCACTCTTATTCAGTTCAGCATCATTCTTTGTTACCTGAATTGCATACATTTTTGTCGGATCACTAACTGTAAAATCAGAAATAACTTTACTTGGCTGCTCTCCATCTTTTCCACTGACTTTTGTGAAATATGTTCTGTTATTTAAGACCTGTCCATTCACAGATACGGTAGAATCACTGATCTTGTACCCATCTGGAGCTTTTGTCTCTTCAATGGTGATTGTTCCGTAAGGAACGCATGGGTTTCCAGATGCATCTTTATAGAAGTCATCTCCTGATACCTTGTAGTAATCCCTAAATTCTACAACATATTTTCCATTTGCATTTTTCCTTGTTTCTAATACCCATGTTTTGGTTGCATTGCTTGGAAGCTCAGATTTACTATTATAATATTTGTTATAATATTTCACAGTAAATTGAGCACCAGATAAATCTGCATTACCTTGAATGGCTTCTCCAGTTTCTTTATCAACCTTTTTGACTTCAAAGTTAATTGGGTCATTGTCAGGCTGATCGGATACAGTCACAATTGCTGGATTATCATCATCATTATCTGTTGTTACTTTTACAGAATGAACAGTATTGTCTTTTAAATACCCCTGAGGAACTTTCGTTTATCGACAATAGGTAAGACTTTGATCTTCCTTTTTAGTTTTTTAAAACGTATATGAGCACAAATTATTTTGTTTTACCACAAGCACACTGATATCCTGTAATGATTTTTTCATCATAGGCTTTCTTATCGACTTTCCACACTTGTTTGGTTGTTGCATCATGGTGGATATAGTGTGGTCTTAAAGAATAATTGTGACCATCACATTCTCCATTCCATCCAAGTTCTCCCATATACATACCATACGGCGGAACGTCTTTCATATCCTCTGGATTAACTCCCATTTCTTTATAAATAGCATAGTCATCACTATAATGTGGCCATCCTTTTTCTTCTGTCCACCCTTGTTTTTTCATATCTTCTAAAGTAAGATACTGATTTGGTAATTTAGGATAGGTCTTATTTTTAATGCTATTGATAATGACAATAGTGCCTTGGTTTTATTTATGCTATTAATAACGGCAAGTCAATCTATCACTTTATATATTAGAGATAGGTTGGCTTGTCTATTTATAAAAACTGCCATTATTTCTCCGGCTGTTTTTTTAGGTAGGACAAATTTAAATTGGGGCATATAAGATTGACCTTGCTCTAAATTTGTCCTGCCTTTCAAAGTGACTTCACGACATCAACCTTGCTCTGACAAGTAATCTCTTAACTTGTGTAATCTGAAACTTGCATCCCTTAGATGTAACAAAGCCTTGCTCATTCAACAGACAAGTCATTTCGGATAATGATTTGCCTTGCATTGATAGTGACCGTAACAGTGCTATCGCTCTCATGTTATTTGAATTGTTATCCGCTTTAGCCTTGTTGGTAACGATACTATGCTGAACGGCTTGTTCAAATTTATTCATCAAGTTCTCCGATTTACCAAGCTGCATACCCCTTGCTTTTTTGGCTTGAAGTGATTGTTTGGTTCTCTGACTAATCAGCCCTGCTTCATATTCGGCTATGCTACTGATGATATGCAGAATTAATCTGTTGGCTTGTGGAAAGTCACAGAACACAATCTCAACATCACTCTCCAACAGCTTTGAAGTAAATGCAACATTTCTTGACAGTCTATCCAATTTAGCGACAATCAGAATAGAGTTCGTTTTCCTGCACATTGCCAAAGCTGCAAGAAGTTGAGGTCTGTTAGATTTCTTCCCACTCTCCGTTTCAATATATTCAGCAAGTATGGGTTTATTCTTTACATGGTTGTGTATAATCTCCCGTTGTGCTTCTACACCAAGACCCGATATTT
>OLXW01000445.1_pt1 | contig 28268 bp, 25 predicted proteins | sample 1673551 | NCBI WGS metagenome assembly OLXW01 (sample SAMEA103958114, study PRJEB25191) | human gut metagenome | reverse complement strand
ATTTAATAAAGGAAAAAAACAAAATGAGATGACGGACGCTCATATCGAAGAAGTTATTGAACTTTACAGTAAAAGAGAAACTGTGGAGAAAGAAACGTTCTTGGCAAGTTTCGAAGATATTGAGAAAAATGATTTCAATCTTAATATTCCTCGGTATGTTGATAATTTTGAAAAAGAAGAAGAGATTGATCTCAATGAACTGTTAACAGATATGAAGAAAACGGATGAAGAATTAGGACAGGTTCATGAAGAGTTTTTATCTCTTTTGAAAGAATTGACATCCTCGGATGCAGCTATTATGTCTTCGTTGAATGATTTGATAGGAAAGATGGAGGGATAATGGATATGGCAAAACCTAAAATTAGATTTAAAGGATACCAAGAAGATTGGGAACAGCGTAAGTTGGGTGAAGTGGCTAAAGAATTTAAAAGTGGAAACTCCTTGAAAGCAGATGAGATAGGTATAACAGGAGATTATCCGGTCTATGGCGGAAATGGTCTAAGAGGGTATACGTCGACCTATAATCACGACGGTGAATTTGCATTGATTGGTCGGCAGGGAGCTTTGTGTGGAAATATGAATTATTCTGTTGGAAAGGCTTATTTTACTGAACATGCGGTAGTTGTAAAAGCTGATGAAAACAATGATACCAGATACTTATATTATATGTTGGATACAATGAATTTAGGGCAGTATTCAGATCAATCAGCACAGCCAGGATTAGCGGTAAATAAGCTCGTAAAGTTAGAAAATCGGTTTCCTGCAAAAGAGGAACAACAGCGAATTGGATGGTATTTTAGAAACATGGACCACCTCATCACTCTTCACCAACAGAAGTGCAATGCATTAAAAGAATTCAAAAAATATATGTTACAAAATATGTTCCCACAGAAAGGAAAAAATAAATGCCAGAATTAGAATCTGTACTAGAAAAAAGATTGATTAATCAGCTTTGTAATGGCGAATCTCAATGGACATATCGACCAGATATAAAAAATGAAGAACAGCTCTGGGCTAACTTTAAATATATTCTGGAGCAAAATAACAAGGCAAAATTAAATGACACTCCTCTAAGTGAGAGTGAATTTGCTAAGATAAAAAATGATGTTTCTCATAATTCATTTTTCGATGCTGGAAAATGGCTAATGGGAGAACATGGAAAAGTATATGTACATATACAACGAGGAAATGAAAGCTTACACTTACTTGTATTAAACAATGAACATATTTGCGGTGGAAGCAGTTGCTATGAGGTAATCAACCAATACCAAACTTTTAAACAAGATAGATTTTCCAGCACTGCCAACGAATCTAATTCTCCCGAACGAAATAGACGTTTTGATGTAACTTTGCTTATTAATGGTATTCCTCTGATTCATATTGAATTAAAGAATAAGGACCATTCCTATATAGAAGGCTTTAATCAGATTAAAAAATATATTGCAGAAGGAAAATTTCGAGGATTATTCTCTAATGTACAGATGTTTATTGTCAGCAATGCTGTAGATACCAAATACTTCTCTGCAGCAAGAGATACTGAACTGAACAAAAAATTTATTTCGGGTTGGCTAGATGAAAAGAATCATCCGGTATGTGATTATATAGATTTTGCAGATTCTGTACTCCGCATCCCACAAGCCCATGAAATGGTAACACGATATACCATGTTAGATACGGATTCTCAGAAACTAATGCTATTGCGTCCTTATCAGATTCATGCGATTGAGGCGATGCGTACTGCATCTAAACAGGGCAAATCTGGTTTTATATGGCACACCACCGGCTCTGGAAAAACAATGACTTCTTATAAGGCTGCCAGAAATCTATTAATGGATATTCCTTCCATTGAAAAAACTATCTTTTTAATTGACCGGAAGGATTTGGATACACAAACTACTATTGATTTTAAATCTTTCGCAAAACACGATACAATTACAGTAGATGATACAGATCGTGTTGACACACTGATTGAAAAGCTCTCTGATAGAAAGAAACAGTTAATTGTTACCACCCGCCAAAAGATACAAATATTATTAAGGAAAAGCGAAAAAGAAAATAATAAAAAGTTTGATAAAATGCGGAAACTTAAAGTAGCTTTTGTCGTTGACGAATGCCACCGCACAGTTACTCCTAAAACAAAACGTAAACTAGAACGTTTTTTTATAAACTCTTTATGGTATGGATTTACTGGCACCCCTATATTTGAAGAAAACAAATATGAACAAGCAGGTGACCTCCCTCAAACAACAGAACAACTCTATGGCGAATGTCTCCATTCCTATACTATAAAGGAAGCTATTCATGATGAAGCTGTTCTTGGATTTATGGTAGAAAATCTTGGCCCAAGAAATAAGAATTTAGATGAGTCTGTATTTGAAAGTGAAACTCACATGAGAGAAGTCTTGGATGTTATTTTAAATAAATCCTATACCAAACTAGGACTGCAAAATAGCAAAGGTAAGACTTATGAAGGTATGCTAACAGTTAATTCCATTCAAAAGGCACAGCATTATTATGATTTACTGAAAAAAGTAAAAGAGGGAAACGATACGTTGAAGATTAATGAGGAAATTCATAAGGCCATGCCTGATTTCCCCAAATTTGCAATCACTTATTCCGTAACAGAAAATGAAGAGGCATCCCAAGTAAATCAAGAGAAAATGAAACAATCTTTGTTGGATTACAATGAAATGTTTGGTACAAACTACACTATCGACGGAATACAGGCTTACAATAATAATCTCAATGACCGGCTGGCACGTAAAAAAAGTAAATACCTTTCCAGAAATGAACAACTCGATTTAGTCATTGTAGTAGATAGATTACTTACTGGATTCAATGCTCCATGTCTTTCTACATTATTTATGGATAGACAACCCCTTAATCCTCAGAATCTTATCCAGGCTTTTTCACGAACTAACCGATTACTCGAACCAAATAAACAATTTGGACAAATTGTAACCTTCCAGTCGCCAGATAAGTATAAAGAAAAAATAAATGACGCATTAAAACTTTATTCCAGAGGTGGTGAGGGAAAACCGGTCGCTGAAGACTGGAATACTATTCGAGAAAATTTCGTAATTGCAGTAAAGACAATTCATGAACTGGCTAAAACACCTGAAGATATTGCTGCTTTATCAAGGAAGCAAAAGAAAGCGTTTATCCATCTATTTCGCGCTTTAGATAACAGTTTCGCCCATTTAAAGGCATTTTCTAATTATACAGAAGACATTTTACCTAAATTTGACTTTTCAGAAGAAGAATATGAAGATTATGCTGCTATGTACAATAATGTCATGGAAGAACTGAAGAAAGAGCCAGAAGAATCTTCATCTGAAGCCCCTGTATTAGATGATTATGACTTGATTGCATACAACAAACTGCGTATAGACTTTGAATATATTGTTGAGCTGCTGCAGGGTGTTGTAGAATCTTTAGACCAGACAAAAGATAATTATAATGAAGCTGATTTTGAAATCAAAATAAATCTGATACGACAGATGATAAATGAATTCGCAGAAACTAGACCAAAACTCGCAGAATTACTATATCAAATCGTAGATGAAATTGCGAAGAATCCAGAAAGCTATATTGGAAAGGACATTTCTATCATTATTAATCAAATGCGCTATGAAGCTATTAATAAAGAAGTAGATGCATTTGCAAAAAAATGGTTTATAGATCCTGAAGCTGTAAAATATGAGGTATTTAATTATCAAGAAGGTCATCTTTCCGGAGAAAACAATCTGAAAGACAAAGCAGATTTTACAACTTATACAGAAACTGTGCCTAATCCACTGCCAAAGTTCAAATTCCGCAAAGTTTTGATTAATGAATTTAAAAATAATCTAATAGAAAATATTTCTCCATTATTAGATTGATTATCTTATAAATATATTATGTAATATAAATGTTTCTCAGAATAAATCCAGCAGAAATATATACTGCTGGATTTATTTTACTATACGGTAGTATTATATTGTATTTTATAATTATCTTGCACTTCCTTACATGCCATCCTTACCACAAAACAGGAATCATTTTTACATTTTGAAATTATATAATCTTGTGTTTTACCAGAAATACCATTTGCTCTATACATTTGTCTTATGATAAGATTCTTAATATAAACACAATCGGTATTAACTAACTCTACAATTTTCTGGTTAATAAGTTCTGAATTTTCTGGATTTCTTATAAGCCTAAATAGAAGTTTTGTAGCTGCAAAACGTACTTCAAGAGAATCCTCTCTTAACCACTGTAAAATATTCTGTAAAACAATAATTTCTATATTTTTAGGAAATTGAATTGTATCCTCTAAATCTAGATAAGTAATAAGTAATCTTTCAACAGAGAGTATAGTTGGTATATCATTTTGTATATATGACATATATTCTAAAAAAGCGGCATAACTTTCTTGCCCCATCGCTATTTCCAATAAAACTACTGCGATTTTTAGTGCAATTTCATCTATATTAGAAGAAAACAATTCCGGGCCAGTATCTTTAATATTTTCTTTTTGCTCTATTATCTCATTAAATATCTTTATATTACGCTTATAATCCTCTGGATACCTTACAATAATGCAAATCATTAAATTTACTGCATCTAGTTTTATAGGTAGCCCCTCTTTAGAAATTAATAAGGTGTTTTTTACAGCAATAATTAATTCATCCATAAGCTCAGCGGAATATGTACATTTCTCATCCAATAAAATATTTCTTATCGTTTCAATATATCTTGTTCCATGTCCAAAAAAACGTCCATTTTTTCCCTGCTCATCGTTATTTTCCTTGATTTTTTCTACATATTTCTGAATAAATTGAGGAAAATCATCCTTAAGTGCCTTCGTTGTCTCCAACCGGTATATGTCATTATAAAATTGAGGAAAATATTCTGCGATTTTTTTGTCTAACGGTTCTGTTATTTTCTTATTTTGATTACGCAAAACATACATAAAATGGGGTGCATATTCAATTTGTTCCCGTCTGTCTTTATTTTCTAAAACTGTTATAATATTTTGAATTAGCTTTTCGGCAGAGTGATTATCCATTTTATTTAAATTTATCTGCTTAGCAATAAATTTAAACATAGTCGTAAACCAGTAAACATAGTTGTTTTCCATAAATATACAACAGATTTCCGCTAATGTATCTTGTGATATACGCTCAGCTACTTCTGACAGGCACTTAAAAATATTTATTCCCATAGCCAGAATCTTTTTTTCATTAGTTACCCATTCTTTGATATTATTGAGAATTTGAGCTTCATATATAGCATAATCTGTATCATTTAAATAGTATCCAACTGCTCCAAAAGCTTTCAACTGGCTAGACATCCGTTTAAATGAAATAGGCTGATTATTGCAAAATTCCATTATCTCAGCTGCATCTACACCATTCATATTATTTAATATCTCAGGATATACTGTCTTAACTCGTTCTATCTCTGATTCATTTTCAGAGAATATAACTAATTTAAAAAGATCTCTCCTAATATTCCAATTGCTGTATTTACAAGTCAGATAAAATAAAAATTCTTTTATTTTATTATAGAAAAGTACAATGTGCGTAAGTGAGCCATTATAAAAAGCTATAATAAATGTACTAGCTAAAAGAGATCCATACTGGTCAAAATTATTTCCCAATGTTATTGAATATGGAGATTTGATTTTTTCTTTATATAATTCTTTAATATATTTTTCTTGCAAAGAATTATTTATTCTATCTAAAATAGGATAATATACTGCTTCGTCATTTTCATCTAATTCTTTTTGTGCTGAAGAATCACCATAGCGATTATTTATCGCGTCTAATATTGAATATTGATTTCTTAAGTCTATTAATATATCTTGAATAATCCAAGTAGGTTGCTCTGTCAGCTTTGCGATATTTAATGCTTCTGTTAATTGTTTGACGGAATCTTCTATATTGTCCATAAAATATGATTGAATAGCCTGCCAACGTAGGCTAACTATTTTGAAAGAATCATCATTATGCAGCTCTTTTAAAGTCTCTAAAAACATTCCTGTATTGAAATTCATAATAGATCTTCTATCAAATAAAACAGATAAAAACTGTACTCCCCATTCATCTAACTGACTTGTTTTAATATCTTCTCCTAGTAATTTTTTTGAAGAAAATCCAACAGTCTTCTTTAATATATAATCCTTACATTTGTCGATATTTTCTATAACTGTTTTTGGGATTATTGGTTCTCGATAATTTGTATCTTTGATTATCTCCACTTTATATACGGTATCATCGTCATCTTCAGTTTTAGAAACCAATCTTCCCCTACAATAACTTAAATATACAGTTATAATATCATTTATTATTGCTTGAAATCCCTCTTCAAGTAAATCATCAAATTTATGTACCGTTTTACTTTTAGCAAATGTTGCACCCATTAAACTTTGTTCAAGTACAGTCTTTTCTGTTGATCTTTCATCACAAAAATAATATAAAGATTTAATTTTATATTTTTGAGCAGTATCGATTTCTTTCTGTACTCCTTCTGGAATACCATCTTTATTATCAATTAGAAAAAGACAAACATCACTGTCTTCCAAAGCCCACAAATAATGTTGGCTTGCTGTTAAAGTTGATGCTGTTTCTTCCTCAAACAAGTAAACTTTGGCTAAATTTGTATTTTCAATAGCTTTTTTCAATTCTTTTCTTATATTGTCATATTTTCCTTTGTCTCCACATTTGGAACTAATAAATATTTTTATTTTTTCTCTGGGATTAATCCAAAATTCTTTTATAGATTCTTGTTTATTACGCTTTATTTTACCAATACTCATAATTCTCCTGTTAATTTCTATATATATCTTTTACAATACATAACCTATTTTGTTTTTACATTAATATTTCTTTTATATTACTATATCTTTGATATATTTTCCATTATTTTTATGGAAAACTATATAAAGAGATTTGATTTTAATAATGGTTATGCTAAAATAATAGAAATGAATTCTTTATATAATCATTATTTTAAAGGAGTTTTAATGATGTGCAGAGAAATGGAAAATATGCGTAGAGAAACAGCCCATGAAAAGGCGGTCGAGATTGCTAAGAAAATGTTATTGTCAGGCAAGTTAACAACAGAAGATATTGCAGATTTTTCTGGATTGGCAGTAGAAGAAGTTAAAGCTCTATCTGAACAGAAAACAGCGTAGAGAATTCCTTTAGATAGAGATATAGCATACCCTTCTGATATATGTTTGCACTAACATTGCACTAACAAATGTGCCACAAAATGATATTCTTTGTTTATGCGGCTTTCAAATGATAAACGCTCAAAATCCGCATAAATAAAGAGTTTAGAAGCAATCAGAGGCAATTAGAAGGACTCAGATGCAGCGACCTTAACAAAGTTCGGGACGCAGAGGCCGTGGGTTCGAGTCCCGTCGCCTCGATTCTAAAACCGCATAAATAAAGGCTCTGAGGACTCCGTGAATATTTAGTAAATCAAAGTAATCAAGAAGTGAGATTTTGTACGAAGGAGCTTAATAAAATTTTGAAAATTATATCAGCAAAAGCATCGGAAATCTACTTAAACGATAGATTTTCGGTGCTTTTTTGTTGAGATAGTTTTATTTGAAAGAGAAAATAATATATAGTGCTTTATGGTCTCTGTCCCATTCCACCTTCTAATGTGATTGTCTCTCCGTTCATATATTTGAAATCTGGAGAAGCAAGCTGTACACAGGCGCGACCGATTTCTTTTTCTACATCTCCATAATGACCTGCTGGCGGCATCTTAACATTTGCTTTGAATGCTTCTGGATAAGCTTTTTCAAAGTTTTCAAGCTGAGCAGTCCAGGCAAGGGGACAAACAACGTTAACGTTGATTCCGTCTGCGCCCCATTCTGTAGCGGCTACACGGGAAAGTCCACGTATTCCTTCTTTGGCAGCGGCGTAAGCACATTGACCGTAATTTCCGAATAAGCCAGCGCCGGAAGCAAAATTAATAACAGATCCCTTTGTTTCTTTTAAATATGGATAGCATGCTTTCATGTAATAGAATACGGCATATAATCCAGAATATAATGCGAGATTGAACTGTTCTGTTGTGTGGTCCGCAAGACTGACACCAGAAGCAGAAGCCTGTGCATTATTAATTAAAACATCAATTCGTCCGAAAGTGTCAATAGCCTGTTTTACTGCATTTGCAACAGCGGCTTCATTGTCTGTTCCTGCATTAACATCTGCCTGCACTGGAAGTACCTGAATGCCATAGAGCCTTTCTAACTCTTCTTTCGCATCTTCTAATTTCTGCAGATTTCGTCCGGTAATCACGAGGTTTGCGCCCTCTTTTGCGTAAGCCGTTGCAATACCATATCCAATAGAACCGCAACTTCCGTCACTTAATACGGCACGGCCGCCACCTGTGATAATCGCTGTTTTCCCTTTTAAAAATCCCATAATATGTACTCCCTTCTGTTCGTCTATAATTGGATATCCGAATTACTTTTTTATCTTCTTATTCTTTTTCAATTTCATTTTCTTTATTTTACGAATCGCATGACTGTATGATAACAGAAAATTGTACTAAAATCAATACACAAATCTGTTAATATTCTGACAACTATGTTAAATAAATATCTTTTAACTTTATTATCTGATAAATAATAAACAATCTCTTTATATCCTTTAAAATAGCGGATTTCCAGTTGAATTTGTTTAAAGAAAAAATTATCTGATTTTTGACAAATAAAAAAATAAAAATGAAACACAACATGATATAGCCTGCATTTGTATAAAAAATAGCAATAGTTTTAGGCAAATTAATAAAAAAGATGAAAGAAAATGAAAAAAATATTCAAAATAAATTTATATAGCTAAAATATAGACAAAGAAAAATAAAAATGTCCGCATGTTGGCACAGAAAAGTTGTGCGAATTGAAAGAAAAATTGGGATAAAGGAGCATATTTATGCAAGAAACAGGCTGATAAAATTGATTTTTAGAAAAAAATAACAATCTTAATCCCATTTTTTCTTCAATGTTCTAACTGATTTCCTGAGCTGACCATAAACAGAACCCACAAATCATTATTGTCATGTTATTTCGCCAGGAGTATAATGTAAAAAGAACATCTTACAGGAGGCATTATGGCAAAATATTTTTATTTTACAAGACACGGACAGACCGTATGGAATGTGGAGAATAAAATTTGTGGTGCAACAGACATCGCCCTGACAGATTTAGGGCATCAGCAGGCGGCGGAACTAGGTGAGAGAATTTTAAAAGAAGGAATTAAGATTGATGAGATTTTATATTCTCCTTTAATGCGTGCTGCCGATACAGCAAAACATATTTCAGAAGTAACGGGAATTCCGGCGAGAGAAGAACTTCGATTAAAAGAACAGAATTTTGGAAAATATGAATCAACTCCAAGAAATGGTGAAGAATTCAAAAGAGCGAAACAAGATTTTGTGTGCCGTTATGAAGGCGGTGAATCTATGTTACAGCTTTGCCAGAGAATCTATAATCTTCTTGATGATATAAAAAAAGAAGACAAAGTGTATCTGTTAGTAGCGCATAATGGAATCTCAAGAGCAATCGAGTCTTATGTCCGGGATATGAGCAACGAGGAATTCGCAGGCTTTGGAATTAAGAATTGTGAACTTCGTAAGTATGAATTTTGATTATCAGAGCTTTGTGATGATTTGATTTGCTCCAACTGCCAAAGTACAGCTCTTTGAGAATGAAATGAAAAATCCTTATTTGTGACTTTAGTCGCAGCGTGTTGAATACTTGCTCTACTCGCTTGTATCCAATACTTGCTCTGAGGCCACAAATAAGGATTATTTCATTCTCAGGGGGGCATCCTTCCTGAGGTAACTCAAAATCTATCCAGCCAATCTGCTGTTTACTTTTTTAAAGTACGGTGATTCAAAGTCGTAATTTTTATTGTTGACGCTAATCCAGCCAGTTTTCTTTCCATACTGGAACTGAAGGTAAATATTACCTTTGGACAGTGTGAGTTTTTTCAGAGTAACCTGTTTACCCTTTGGAACAGTAAAGGCAAGTTTCTTTCCGTTATAAAACCTTAATTTTTTTGCTGTTACAAAAATATTTTTGCGGAATAACTTACTGTAAGAGTCTTTTCTGCTGTAACCGATTGTGCTTTTTACGGTAGAAGTAGTAGCATTTGTCAAAACAAGTTTATTATTACGGAATTTATAAGACATTTTCCAGGTAAGCCATCCTGTTTCAGCAGGCTGTTCTCCGTGATGAAGAGTCAGACGGTTTTTCTTGGCAGATACAATCTCACAGGCGGTATTGTCTAGTTTGCTTACAGAATACAGCTTTTTAGATGTATTGTTATATTTGTAAATTTGGTTAAATACAATGTAATCGTTATCGCCAATACCCATTAATTGAATAAACTCATTTTTGTTTGTCATTTTGGCATATTTAGCGGTGATATAATTAATTCCGCTGTCAGTACAATTTTTACTAAAAGCCGTTTTCTTATTTACCGTAACTTTAAGTTTTTTTACGCGGAAATCATCGTCCATAGTAGTTGTGATAAGAATTTTATCCGCTTTTCCATCCCCGGTAATATCTGCAGATATTGTTTTCTTGACAGGAATATCTTTTACAGATGCGGCATTAGTAATAGTAGAGAAAGATAGACATAGCATAACCGTAAGCATCAATGAAAAAGTAAATTTAAATGATTTAAAAATAGTATTCTTCATAGCAATCCCTCCTTAAAATATTGCATAAAAGTACTACATGTATAATGTTACTATAGCACATTTTCAGAAAAAAGTTCCTTAATTATCCTGTAATATTTGATACAAGTACCATATGTAATATAATTTATTATATCAACAAGTAAGCTTTCAAAAAAGTAACTAGTAGTCACTATTTATTCTCTTCCAGAAGGAAATAAAACAGCGAACTATCCAACAAACACGTCCAGAGCAATTTTAAAATGCTATCAAGCATTTTAAGAGCTGTGATATGAAATGTCTGTAGATAGTTCGCTGTTCTATTTTCGCTTATTTAACAACTCTAGAGTGTGTTTGAAAAATCATTCCTGCAATCTGCACGCCCCAATTTGTGGGAGATTTTACCTGAATGAGGGCGGTGTAGCGGGCTACGTCAACTGAATGAAGGCAAAATATACCGCAAATTGTAACGCACATCTTGCAGAAAGCATTTTTCAGACACGCTCTAGATAGTTGCCTTTTTCATTTTTGTCTGTTTATTCTAAGATTAGATATTTAACAGATCACTGTAAGCCTTTAAAGCTCCGTCTGTATCGTGTGCAAGAACACGTTTTGCAAGAACTTTACCAAGCTGTACACCTTCCTGATCAAAACTGTTAACATTCCATACAAATCCCTGGAACATAATCTTGTTCTCGAAATGAGCTAATAAAGCACCGAGTGATTCAGGTGTTAACTGGTCACCGATAATGATACTGGATGGACGTCCACCTTCGAAATTCTTATTAAGATTCTCATCTTTCTTACCGCATGCGAAAGCAACGATCTGTGCAGCTACATTTGCACATAATTTCTGCTGACTTGTGCTGTCTTCGATTACTACATCCATGCCAATCTGGCTGTTCTTAAATCCAACAAACTGTAAAGGAACGATGTCTGTTCCCTGATGTAATAACTGATAGAAAGAGTGCTGTCCGTTTGTTCCAGGTTCTCCAAAAATTGTAGGACCTGTTACATAGTTTACAGGTTCGCCGAAACGGTTTACAGACTTACCGTTAGATTCCATATCACACTGCTGTAAGTGCGCTGGGAAACGGCTTAATGCCTGAGAGTATGGTAACACTGCAGTAGATGGATATCCCTGAACGTTACGCTCATAAACACCAATTAATGCGTCTAACATATCTGGGTTCTCTAAAATATTTTTGTTTGCAGCAAGTTTATCTTCTTCAGCAGCACCATTTAAGATTCTTGCGAAGATTTCTGGACCAAATGCGAGGGAAAGAACAACTCCGCCAACTGCAGAAGAGGAGGAGTAACGTCCGCCGATGTAGTCATCCATGAAGAATGCTTCTAAGTAATCATCACTCTTTGCTAAAGGAGATGTCTCACTTGTTACAGCAAGCATATGATTTGCAGGATTTAATCCGGCCTTTATTAAAGCATCTTTAACGAAAGCTTCGTTTGTTAATGTCTCTAAAGTTGTTCCGGATTTGGATACAACGATGAAAAGAGCGTGAGCTAAATCAGTAGATTTTAAAATAGCAGCAGCATCATCAGGATCTACGTTACTGATAAACTTTGCTTCCATCTTAGCAACACCATTCTCTTTTGCCCAGTTCTCTAATGCGATATATAAAGCACGAGGGCCCAAGTCACTTCCACCGATACCAATCTGAACTACAGTTGTGAACTTCTCGCCTGCAGCGTTAGTAATTTCTCCAGCATGAACTTTATTCGCAAAGTCTGCTGCTTTTTCCTGCTGGGAAACGTAAAATTCACGCTTGTTTACACCGTCAACAACAACATCATTACCTAACTGTCTACGTGCTAAATGATGAAGAACAAGACGTTTTTCTCCTGTGTTGATAACAGCACCGTTATATAATTCTTCGAACTTTTCAGCAAGCTGTGCTTCTTCAGCTAATTCTGTTAATGCAGTTAAAACAGTATCATCTACCTGTTTTGCAGCATAATTAAAGCTAAGACCTTCAGCCATTGGTGCTGTGTACTTTGCTACACGTTCTGCACCATTCTCACCAGCCATAGCTTCTTTGATGTCTACATGATTTTTCAGTCCGGCAAGTTTTTCATAAGATGCCAGAGTGTCAAGGTTGTTCCAAGTTGCCATAAATAAATCCTCCTTAGTTAATGTGACTATACATTAAACATGATTAAAATTAAGAATGTAAAGAAAATGAAATCTTTGCATCCAAAATCCTATATATCAATTATACTAAAAAATATTTCCAAATGCAATGGATTCTTACTATTTAATTCGTTAAGCAAACTACAGACGAAGCCATTGCCCTCAATAAGGCATATTTGTGCTTTTAGTCGCGGCGTGTTGAATGTTCGCTCCACGCGCTCGCATCCAACACTTGCTCCGAGACCACAAATATGCCTTATTGAGGGCGATGGCTTCGTCTGTAGTTTGTCTAATGAATTAAATAGCAAGAAAATAATGGGAGAATAAAGCTGCTAAGACAGCTCCGACAAATGGAGCAATCCCCGGAACAAGCAGTCCATACTGCCAGTCATTGTCAGCTTTATTTTTGATAGGGAGTAACTGGAACGCAAGGCGTGGTCCTAAGTCCCTTGCCTGGTTCATGGCAAATCCTGTAGTTCCGCCAAGTCCCATACCAACAGCCCAGACGATAAGTCCGACACCGATAGGTAACTGTTTTTCATAATTGGTTGCGACAGCTAAAATGGCAGTTAAGAAAACAGTTGTTGCGATTGTCTCGACAAAAAAGTTACGAGGAAGATTTCTACAGTTTGGATTTGTAGAAAAGATATTTCGAATGGCAATCGGATCTATTTTCCCTTCGCTTGCTTTAAAATGATCAGCGTACATTACATATACGACAAGTGAACCAAATAAGGCACCGAGAAATTCTGCAATACAATAAGGAATAAAATTGCTCCACGGAATCATGCCAAGAATTGCCTGGCATAATGCCATGGCAGGGTTAATGCAGACACCTCCGAAGATAAACAGGGTAACAGAAATACCAAAAGCCCAAGTGGTGATAGCAAAAATGTGTCCGCTTCCATGGTATTTTGTTTTAGTAAGGACTTCATCACAGTGTACGCCGACACCGAATAAAATCATAAGGGCTGTTCCTAAAAATTCAGCTATAAGTGAGTGTAACATAACGATTTTTCCTTCCGTCTCTTTTCTTTTGTTTTATAAATTTATTTATTCTAATAAAAGCGTTTTAATAAAAAACAACTTGAAATACATTGATTTTTCACAATGCTTTCGTGGCTGGTCCTTATAATAAAAATCAATCATGAAATAATTTATATCGATAATTATAGTTACTGAAGACTTTTCATATTAAAATTATGAAATAATATCAGTGATTATAGTTACTAAGATTTTTAATACTAAAATTTAGATATTAACAACAACACCTAAACCATCAGGAATAACAGCAACTTTTGCATCGTTTCCTTTGATTTTAAATGCCATAGCAAGAGCTTCATCCACGTTAGAAGCAAGTTCCATATGCATATCTTTTACCAGTTTTGGGTCAACGAGATCTGATACCATGATGACTTTATGATGTGCAAGGATACGGGCAAATATCTGGGAAGTCCACTGGTCAGGAACTGTTTCCAAACGAGGAGTATGGATAGCCTTTTGTTCAAATTCTTCCGGATTTTTTACATCGGCGATATTGTGGTAGAAACCAACTCCGCCATGACCATCGCGGCATCCGGCAATCATGATAATGATTCCACTGTCAGGAAGAGTAGCTTCAGCGGCAGTCATACCTTTAATTGCCTGATAAATATTCTGGTCAAGTGGATATCCGCCGTTAGTAGAAATTGCAATATCACAATCTACTTTATCTACGCTTGCAAGAGAGCGGACAAAATCGCAGCCTTTTTCATGGGCAGCTTCCATATCTCCGGCAAAAGAACCAATGATTTCGTGATTTCCATTTAATACAACATTAACAATGAAAGCAAGATTTGCCGTTCTTGCAGCGTAAACCATATCTTCATGAATTAAATTATGGCAGAGGTTACCTGGGCGGGATTTTTTGTCATTAATAAATTCTCCGCTGTGATTAGCCATAATTGTTTTATAGGAAGCAATACCTGGCAAGACGGACTTTCTGCCGCCGGAAAAACCTGCGAAAAAGTGAGCTTCGATAAAGCCTTCGGAAATTAACAGGTCAGCTTCTGCTGCTATCTTGTTAATAATGCAGTCACCGCCGCTTGGTAAAACACCAATTTTTTTCATAGAAGCATCATCCGTAGAAATGTGCATAACAATTTCTTCATTTGCAACAATTTCCTCACCATATTTATCAACTAATTCTTCATGTGTACTTGGACGATGAAAACCAGTTGCAACAAGAATGCGGATTCGGGCATCCGGAGATACGGAACGGATTCTTCGTAAAAGAATAGGGGTAATAATTTTTGAAGGAACCGGACGAGTGTGGTCAGAACTGATAATGACAATATCCTTTTTTCCTTTTGCCAGTTCTTCTAAGGATTTAGAACCAATCGGATTATCTAAAGACTGCTCTACCAGTTCTTTTTCAGAAAGTTCGGTGGTATATTCGCTCTGTTTTCCCTCTAAAACACCTGCAAGATTTTTTTCAGGCAAGCTGATTTTCATTGTTCCTTTATCATAAGGTACGTTCATTTCAAACATTTTAAAATCCTCCTGTAAAATTATGTGCATTTGAATTTGTTAAGTAGATTTTTGTATATAAATCTCCTGACGAAAATCTATTTTATATAAAATGAATCTCTATGAAAACAACATTTCATGTTAATAAAAAGTGTTAGTAAAAGATAATAATAAAAAATGTTATCAAATGTTACCAACATCTGTTAAAGATATGATATACTATTTTATGAAGAAAGGGTGAAAAAGAATGAATCATGAATATTTACTAGAATTTTTGGAAAAAAAAGATATTCCTACCGTACATAAATTACGCCATGCGTATCTTACTTACTATGGATTAGATCAGCAAAATACTTATGTATTAAAAGAAGGAGTGGTAAAAACAAGTATCATCTTAAGAGATGGAAGGGAATTTAATATTTCTTATTTAAAAGCACCGGATATTATTTCTTTATTAAGAGATGAAGTAAGTCAGTACACTTCAGCACCATTTAATGTGCGGATAGAAAGCGAGACAGCCGTTTTCTATAAAATTCCACGAGTAACTTTCTGGGAATATGTCAATGAAGATAAAAAACTTCAGGATTATATTAATGCCTACTATAGAGAACAACTTTCTCAGGCAATCTACCGCCAGCAGCTTATGACAATGAATGGAAAAACAGGAGCGGTATGTGCGTTTTTATACTTGCAGATAGAACCATTTGGAAAGAAAATGAAAGACGGGATACTTATTGACTTTCAGATTACCAATGATGATATTGCAGGATTTTGTGGTATTTCTACACGAAATAGTGTGAATCGTATCCTGCGCGGTTTAAGAGAAAATGGAATTATTTTCATAGCTGACCAGAAGATACTTATAAAAGACAAAGAATATTTAGAACAATATGTAAAGGGCTGACTATGGCTGCTTGACAGAGCATGCGAAATACTTAATACCGGTAATTTATATAGAAGAAAAAGAGATTATCGCTAAGATTCATGCAATGACAAAAACATTAGTTGCTTCTATTTTAGAGAACGAGAAGCCAGTTTATGTAGATTTTGAAACACAGGAAAGGATTCCAAAAGACTCTGCATTATGGTATAAAGAAGTTATAAAAACAAATGGGGAGTGTTTGAGTATCAATGATGACAGAAGAGTATAAAGAGGAATACAAAAAAGCAAGAAAAGCAGCAATGAAGCAGTATCGAACCTGTGCATCAAGAGGTTGGTCTTTATATCCACCGGTGCTTGATGAAGTATCCGCTTATGTAAAAACAGCAGGTGAGGAAGTGCTTGGAGAAATGGAAATACCACTTTCGCTTGTGACTGGGACGAGAACTGCAGGCAGACAGAATGCCTTCAGTAAAGATTTTCTTCCGATTCTTCCAGAGAACAGCGAATTTGCAAGGAAGTGGATTACACTTTATGAGGCGCAGATGGAAGAGGGGATTCGAGACCCGATTTTAGTTTATGAATTTATGCATCAGTTTTATGTGCAAGAGGGAAATAAGCGAGTCAGTGTTATGAAGTATCTCGATGCCTCACACATTATGGCAAAGGTAATCCGAATTTTTCCAGAAAAAACAGATGAGCCGTCTGTAAAGCTTTATTATGAATTTATAGAATTTTATCGTAGTACAAAATTCTATGATATTGTTTGTAAACAGGTGGGAAATTATGCGAAACTCCTGAAATTTATGGGAAAGGAACGGAACGAAGCTTGCAGTGATGAGGAACGGAAGAAGTTACAAAGCCTTTTCTATCATTTTTCTTCTATATATAATGCAGTCGCAGGAAACGAAGAAGCAGTGCTGACGGCCGGAGATGCCTTTTTAATCTATCTCAATATTTTTTCTTATGAAGAGGCAGCCAGTAAGCCGGCATCAAAACTTCGGGAAGAAATTCTTAAAATGTGGAAAGAGTTTGTTCCAGCAAAAGAGGCAGAGTCAGTAAAGCGTTTGTTAGAGCCGGAAGAAAAAAAACCGGCATTTTGGAATAAGCTACTAAATTCCACCCAAAAGCTTTCTATTGCCTTTGTCTATGATAAGAAGCCAGATACATCAAGCTGGTTATATGCACATGAACTTGGCAGGCTACATCTTGAGGAAGTCTTTCCAGAAAAAGTAGAGACAAGTTGTTATATCGGAGATGTGGAACAGGCAGCGGTCGATGGAAATCAGGTCATATTTACGACCACACCTCTTTTAATGCCAGAAAGTTTAAAAGCCGCATTAAAATATCCAGAAGTACAGATACTTAACTGTTCTTTGAACTATGCGTGGAAGTCGATTCCAACCTATTATACGAGAATGTATGAGGTGAAGTTTTTAACCGGGCTGATTGCAGGTTCTATGGCAAAGGGAGAGAATATCGGCTACGAGGCAGATTATCCAATTTATGGAAGTATCGCCAATATCAATGCGTTTGCGCTCGGTGTGGCAATGGTAAATCCGAATATTAAGATTTATCTAAACTGGACTTCCGAAAAAGGAAAGCAAAAAGCAGCAGTTGAGGAACTTGCCCTTGTCTCCGCCAGAGATATGATTTCTGCTGACGGATGTAATCGGAGATTCGGTCTTTATTCCAATGAAAATGGTGAAATCCTGAACATAGCTACCAGTGTTCTTGATTGGGGCATTTTCTATGAAAAAATCATACAGCAGATGCTAGACGGTACATGGAAAAAGGTATCTGACAAAGAAACAGCGTCAAGAAACTACTGGTGGGGACTTTCTGCCGGAGTAGAGAACCTGATTTGTTCTTCACAGATGCCTTATGGAACAAAGCGGCTTGTAGATACGTTTCAAAGTCTTATCACAGAAGGACATTTTCATCCTTTTGAGGGCATGTTTTATGACAAAAACGGCAGAGAACACGGCAAAAAGAACACAATATTAAGTAATGAAGAAATTATCACAATGGACTGGCTGTTTGCCAATATTGTAGGAGAAATTCCTGAAAAATACGAGTTAAAAGAACAGGCAAAACCAATTGTAGAACTTCAGGGAGTGAAGGGAGAAAAAGAATGAATATCCTTGTAATTGCAGACGAAGAAGCACCATCTTTATGGGATTACTTTCGTCCGGAAAAATTGAAGGATGTCGATTTGATTTTATCCTGCGGAGATTTAAATCCGAAATATCTTTCCTTTCTGGCAACCTTTTGTAAAGGCCCGGTACTCTATGTACACGGCAATCACGATGACCGTTACGAGAAAACTCCGCCCGAGGGGTGCATTTGCATAGAAGATAAAATCTATGAATATAAAGGCATCCGTATTATGGGACTTGGTGGTTCCTATCGTTACAGTTCGGGAATCAACCAGTATACGGAAAGAAAGATGCGAAACCGTATTTTTAAAATGTGGTTTCCACTCTGGCGAAAGAAAGGATTCGATATTCTTCTCACCCATGCGGCAGCTTACGGAGTAGACGATGCCAATGACTGGGCACATATGGGGTTCGAATGTTTTGTGAAATTATTAGATATATACCGTCCGAAGTATTATATACATGGACATATTCATTTAAATTATGGCGGGGGACATACCCGCAGACAGCAATACGGCGAGACAGAAATTATTAACGGATATCAGTTTCATAAATTTAAATATGAAACGGGAAAAGAAATAAAGATGTTTTAAAGCGTTTTGCAAATAGGCTTTAGAGATATATGATGCAAAATGTAAGAGCAATATGTAGCATTTTAGTAAGTAAAAAAATACATAAATGCCATAGATAAATTTATCAAGAAAGCAATGGGGCTGATCGACAAGTATCATGTTGATTCAAAATATATTATTTTTGAGATTACAGAAAATACTTATATACATAATGTAGAAGCGGTTAATCGTATGATTCAGACATTTCATCAGAGAGGAATCCGTATTTCCATGGATGATTTTGATTCTGGTTATTCTTCTTTGAATACGTTAAAAGAAATCATATTTGATTAAAAGGTGGAAAATAAAATTAAGTTAAAAAAGATTTTGAGAGTATAGAATACCATCAGGAGGTACATGAATTATGTTAAATAATTTTTCTATTTCTGAACGCAAAGTAGCAATTATCGGAGCAGGATTTGTAGGGGCGTCAATTGCCTATGCGCTTACAATAAGAAAACTTGCACGAGAAATCGTTTTAATTGATATCCATGAAGAAAAGACAATTGGTGAAGCTTTAGATATCCAGCATGGAATCCCAGATATGGGAATCTCGTCTGTGAAGGCAGGAAACTATGAAGACTGTAAAGATTGTGACCTGATTATCATTACTGCCGGAAGAAACCGAAAACCAGGAGAGACCCGCCTTGATCTTATTGCAGGTAATTCAGCAATTTTAAAAAATGTTGTAGACCAGATGAAACCGCATTATACAAAAGGTGTTATTATGATTGTGAGCAATCCGGTAGACGTTCTTGTTTATCAGTGTACAAAGTGGATGGGACTTCCGAATGGAATGGTTTTTGGAACAGGCTGCATTCTGGATTCCTCTCGTTTTACCCGCTTAATCGCAGATTATACTCGTCTGAATACAGAAGTAGTAAAAGCAACCATCGTAGGAGAACATGGAGATGCCCAGATTCCAATCTGGAGTCGTGTTTCGATTGCCGGTGTGCCTATACAGGAATATTGTGAGAATGTAGGCCTTAGATGGGGCGAGAATATCCGAAAAGATATTAGTGATAAAGTGCGCGAGATGGGGGCAACAATCATTAAGGGAAAGGGCAGAACACATTATGGAATCGCAACCTGTGTCTGTTACCTTGCAGAAGCGGTGTTAAATCAGCGACTGACTATTGCCCCAGTCTCTACGATGTTCCAGGGGGAATATGGTATAGAAGATGTCTGCCTTAGTGTTCCTTCGATTATAGGAGTAAATGGAGTAGAAAAACGTCTTGAAGAGCGGTGGGCAGAGGAAGAATTTCTTGCATTCCGTCAGGCAGCTGAGAAAATGAGAAATGTCTTAAAAACGCTGTAAACTTGTACGAAGGTATGATAATATAGTAGAGAAACTATAAGATAATAATGTCATATTATAATATAGATTGAATAGCATGATTATAATATGAGATAGGAGGAACCAATGAGAGTAGCAAGTGATTTTAGAGAATTAGCAAGAAGGGCTCTTTCAGGGAAATGGGTGTCAGCGGTGCTTACTACATTAGTAGCATCAATTCTTGGTGCGGATATTATGGTGAACGGTGGTTCAAGCACATCAGGTATTACCAACTCAGTAACGAATGTGGTGAACCGTGGAAATGGAGACAGTTCTTATAATGGGATTTTATCCACGATGTCGATTACTTCATTAACCTATATTTTAGGAGCTATGATGGCAATAGTCACTGTTTTGATTGTTGTTGGACTAGTACAGTATGTTATAGGAAGTTTTGTTTCCCTCGGATTAATCCAGTATAACCTTGATTTGATCGACGGAAAAGATGTAGAATTTGGTCAGATTTTTTCAAAGGCATCCATGTTTGGTAAGGCATTCTGGCTCAGACTTCGAATGGGTATCTTTACCTTTTTGTGGACATTATTATTAATCATTCCGGGAATTATTAAATCCTATGCTTATAGTATGTCAGGATTCATTCTGGCAGAGAATTCGGAAATGACAGCCAAAGAAGCGATGAAGGTTTCTGAAAAAATGATGGCAGGAAACAAATGGAGACTGTTCTGCCTGCAATTTAGCTTCATTGGCTGGCAGCTTCTTTGTATCCTCAGTTTGGGAATCGGCTTCTTGTGGCTGACACCATATATGAATGCGGCAACAGCAGCGTTCTATGACGAAATCTCCAGAGAACCGTTAAATTAACTCCTGATTTGCCGAGCTGGCGAGGCAGACGGAACAGACGAACTCCTGAAGGTAAATAAAGCATATTTGTGACTTTAGTCGCGGCGGTTTGAATACTCGCTTACACACGCTCGTATCCAAACCTTGCTCCGAGGCCACAAATATGCTTTATTTATCTTCAGGAGTTCTGCTCGTTGGCAGCTCAGAAAATCAGTTGGAGGGATTTGGGGAAGAGGACAGGAGATGTAGAAGTTCCGGGAAATGAAATTTTATAGGATTGACACTTGAAGCAGTGCCACAATCGTATAGTTATTTATGGTCACTACTTTTTTCTATTAACTAGAGCGTGTTTGAAAAACCATTCCTACAATCTGCACGCCCCAATTTGCGGTAAAAATGCTAAAGAAAGCAAAAAAGTTATAAGGCGAATGGATAAAGCCCGGAAATCTTTCTCAAAATAAATCCTGAATTTGCATGGCAGCCAACAAACAGCTTCCAAAGAGATCCAGAACGAAAAAATCTTTATGTAATCTTAATATGGTGGCTGATATATTTACACTATCTTTGAATGGGTACATATATAATGAGGGAAACATGCCGGATGAAATATTAATACACAGGAGGGATTTATGTCAAAGGACATACATAAAAAGAAGCATTTGTCTTCTTTTCAATTAATTATTCTGGGATTTGCAAGTGTTATTTTGCTAGGGGCAATTATATTAATGCTGCCAGTTTCTTCTGCCGAAGGAGTGATAACTCCATTTAATCAGACGCTTTTTACATCAACTTCCGCAGTATGTGTAACGGGACTTGCTGTCTTGGATACAGGAAGTTACTGGTCTGTTTTTGGGCAGGTAGTTATTTTACTTTTGATACAGATAGGAGGACTTGGTGTAGTTACTGTTGCCGTTTCTGTATTTATGCTGTCAGGCAGAAAGATTTCTCTGATGCAGCGCAGCACGATGCAGAATGCAATTTCTGCGCATAAAGTAGGAGGCATTGTCCGTCTGACAAAGTTTATTTTAAAGGGGACATTATTTATTGAGATGGCAGGAGCATTAGCGTTGTTGCCGGTTTTTTATCATGATTTTGGAAGGAAAGGAATCTGGATGGCAGTGTTTCATTCCATATCAGCTTTTTGTAATGCTGGATTTGATATTTTAGGTACGCCAGCGAATCCATTTCCATCTATTACCGCTTATGCAGAAAATCCGATTGTAAATGTGGTGATTATGTTTTTAATTATAGCAGGTGGTATAGGATTTCTTACGTGGGAGGATATTTGTATTAATAAAACCCACTTTAGAAAGTATCATATGCAGAGTAAGATTATACTTGTGACAACCGCACTTTTGATAGTTTTACCAGCTGTTTTTTTCTTTTTTTCTGATTTTACTCATCTGTCAGTGGGAAAACGTCTGCTTGCATCGGCTTTTCAGGCAGTAACTCCAAGAACTGCCGGATTTAATACTATGGATATTTCTAAAATGACAGAAGTTTCAAAAGCAATGATTATTATACTTATGCTTGTCGGAGGTTCGCCAAGTTCTACGGCAGGAGGTATGAAGACGACAACTTTTGCAGTACTTATATTGAATGCATTTGCCACATTCCGGAGTCAGGAAAATGTCGAAACATTTGGAAGAAGAATCGAGTGGAGTGTGATAAAGAATGCATCAACGATTGCAATGATGTACTGTATGTTATTTTTATGTGGAGGAATTACGATCAGTGTATATGAAGGGCTTCCGCTTTCGGAATGTCTTTATGAAGCAGCATCGGCGGTTGGAACAGTAGGGCTTACATTAGGAATCACACCAAAGCTTCACATAGTGTCACAATTCATACTGATCATACTTATGTATCTTGGAAGAGTAGGAGGACTTACTCTTATTTATGCGGTCCTTTCAAAGAAAAAGAAGGGAAATGCAAGGTTGCCATTAGAAAAATTAACAGTAGGATAAGTGTTAGGATTGTGTATGGTATCCGTTAAATAACACAGAGGGAGAATTGAATTATGAAAAATATATTATTAATCGGACTTGGGAGATTTGGAAGACATATTGCAATGGAGCTTAGTGAATTAGGGCATGAAATTATGGCGGTAGATGTCAATGAGGGCAGAGTAGATAAAGTCCTTCCTTACGTTACAAATGCACAGATTGGAGATAGCACGAATGCGGAATTTTTAGAATCATTAGGAATTGGAAATTATGATATCTGTTTTGTTACGATTGGAGGGAGCTTTCAAAATTCATTAGAGACCACATCTCTATTAAAGGAACTTGGTGCAAAAATGGTTATTTCGAGAGCAGAGAGGGATGTTCAGGAGAAGTTCCTTTTAAGAAATGGTGCAGATAAAGTGATTTATCCAGAAAAACAGGTGGCAAAATGGGCTTCAATCCGTTATACCGATGACCATATCCTTGATTATATGGAAGTAGATGCTTCCCATGCAATATTTGAAGTGGAAGTACCGAAAGAGTGGATTGGAAAAACGGTTGGAGAACTGGATATTCGAAGAAAATATGATATTAATATCCTTGCAATAAAAAATAATGGAGAGCTTAGCATGGCAATATCTCCAGATACATTTTTTACAGGAAATATCTCTCTTTTAGTAATCGGAGAGCATAAGGCAATTAAAAAGTGTTTCCATATTTAAATTAAAGAGGGGATAAATGATGAAAGAAGTAATTTTACTCTTAACAGTATTGGTAATGTTTATTGTTTGTTTTTTTGTTATGGGAAAGATTGGATATTTCATCAATGAAAATTACAAAGCATTTATTATAGAGGAGAGGGAAAATACGCAATCCTGTAAAATTATATCTTTGGATAAAATTTCTGATGAAGAGTTGTTAAAAGAAATACATGATTATCAAAAAAAATGTGGTAAAGCAGGTATGATAATTTATGATTCAAAAAAGGAAGATAAGAGGCAGTGTTTTGACGGTGATAAAACAGTATGATATACTCTAATATACTCTTGAATTCAAGTAAAAGGCGGGAAATTAAAATAATGGAAGAAAATGAAAGAAGAGAAGGCGTATTAAAGCAGCATTTTGCATTATATGCAAAGAAACCGTCAATGAAAGATTGTTTTGTGACGGTTTTTATATTTATGATATGTACTATTATTGGTCTTTTATTTCAGAAACTGCATTTTACAGATACGAATATCGTTACGATTTATATCCTTGGTGTATTGATTACTTCTATTTTGACAGATGGTTATCTGTGCAGTATCGCAGGTTCCTTTTTAAGCGTTGTTTTATTTTGCTTTTTTCTTACGGAACCGAGGATGTCTTTCCAGACATATGCAGTTGGATATCCGGTAACTTTTGCGATTATGCTGGTATGCTCTGTGTTGGCGGGAACTCTTTCCGCTAAATTAAAAATGCATGCAAGGATTTACTCTCAGCTCGCATTTCGAACGCAGGTATTATTCGACACAGACCGCCTGCTGCAAAAAGCGAGGAGCAGTAAAGAGATGCTACGTGTCACCTGCACGCAGTTGGTTCGTTTACTGAATCGGGATATTGTTGCATATATTGTAGAAGAGGGGAAATTGTCACAGGGACAGGTATTTTATAAAAACAAAGAAGAAACAGATCAGCAATTTTTAATACCGGAAGAACAAAAGATTGCCAGATGGGTCTATGAAAATAATAAGCGTGCAGGAGTAGGAACGAATTATTTTAAAAATGCAAAATGTTTATATTTGGCAATCCGCATTGGTGATCACGTATATGGTGTAATTGGAATCCCGGCGAACAAAGATGTTTTTGATTCCGTTGAGTATAGCATTTTACTTTCCGTAGTAAATGAATGTGCGCTTGCTATGGAAAATCTGCGCAATGCAATAGAAAAAGAGAAGAATGCTGTTTTGGCGAAAAATGAACAGCTGCGAGCAGATTTACTGCGTGCGATTTCTCATGATCTAAGGACGCCGCTTTGTTCTATTTCTGGCAATGCGGATATGCTTTTAAATAACGGAGCGTGCCTGGACAGTAAAACGAAGCAGCAGATTTATGTGGATATTTATGATGATTCTGAATGGCTCATTGGCGTGGTAGAGAATCTGTTATCTATTACAAGGCTTAATGATGGGCGGCTGAAGTTTAAATTTACAGATCAGTTACTTGATGAAGTTATTGCAGAATCTTTGCGTCATATCAGCAGGAAGCATGATGAATATACAATTGTGACAAAGTGTGAAGAACTGATTCTTGTCCGAATGGATGTGCAGCTTATCATACAGGTACTAGTGAATCTTATTGATAATGCCATAAAATATACACCGAAAGGTTCGAAAATCTGTATCCGGGGAATGAAATGTAATGGAAAAGCACAGATCTGTGTGGAGGATAATGGACCGGGTATTGCAGATGAAATGAAGCCATATATCTTTGAGATGTTTTATACTGGGAAAAGTACGATTGCAGACAGCCAGAGAAGTCTCGGTCTTGGTCTGTCACTTTGCCAGTCTATTATAGAAGCACATGATGGAAGGCTCCTTCTTACAGATAATACACCACGAGGATGTATTTTTACTTTTACTTTACCACTTAGCGAGGTGACATTAAATGAATAAAACAGTAGTTCTTGTTGTGGAGGATGACCGTCCGATACGAAATCTCATCGTAACAACATTAAAAATGCATGATTATAAATATCTTACGGCTAACAATGGAGTATCTGCGATAATGGAAGCATCTTCACATCATCCAGATATTGTCCTCTTAGATCTGGGTCTTCCGGATATGGAAGGAGTAGATGTAATTAAAAAAATCCGTACATGGTCCAATATGCCGATTATTGTTATCAGCGCTCGAAGTGAAGACAGCGATAAAATAGAAGCATTAGATTCCGGGGCAGATGATTATATTACAAAACCTTTTTCGGTGGAAGAACTGCTTGCCCGCATACGGGTGACACAGCGGCGCCTTGCCATTATTCAGGCGGGAGAAGAACAGGAAGCTTCTATTTTTATTAACGGACAATTGAAAATAGATTATACAGCTGGCTGTACCTATCTGAAAGGAAAAGAACTGCATCTGACACCAATTGAATATAAGCTTTTATGTCTTTTGTCACGTAATGTCGGAAGGGTATTAACGCATACCTATATCACACAGCAGATATGGGGGAATTGTTCACAAAATGATGTTGCTTCACTAAGGGTGTTTATGGCAACATTACGAAAAAAACTTGAACCAGATAAAAATGGACTCCAGTATATACAGACGCATATCGGAATCGGATACCGGATGCTTCGGATAGAATAAGGAGGCACTATAAGTGAAAAGAAGTATAGCATATTATCATCTTCCGGGGCTGTTTGAGTTTTATGAATTGTATAAAGTGTTTTTGCCGTTATTTCGGGAACATGGAGAATATTTTTATGATTGGTGCGATATTGGATCTGTCTATGGTGCCCCAGCGGATTGTATCTGGGGCGGAGGACGAGCAGGATTTGGGGATGACGATGCAAAGAAAGTGTTAGATTTAATGAAAGGGTATGGGATTTCTGCCCGGCTGACTTTTAGTAATTCTCTGCTTAGAGAAGAACATCTTTTGGATAAAAAATGTAATGCGCTTTGCAGATTGTTTGAAGAAACTGGGGATATACAAAATGGAGTGATCATTCATTCGGACCTGTTATTAGAATATTTAAAAAAGAACTATCCTAACCTTTACTTTGTCTCATCAACAACAAAAGTCCTGACAAATTTTCAGGACTTTTTAAAAGAAGTAAAAAGAGAAGAGTTTCGGTATGTTGTCCCAGATTTTCGTCTGAATAAGTCTTTTGAGCAGTTAAATACCCTGACGCAAACAGAAAAAGACAAAGTGGAATTCCTATGTAATGAATGCTGCTGGTTTGGCTGTAAGGATAGAAAACGCTGCTATGAGGCAGTGAGCAGGAAGAATCTGGGAGAACACTACCCGGAACATCACTGTACTGCGCCGAATGCGGAACAAGGATACCGCTTTTCAAAAGCAATGAAGAATTCAGGATTTATCGGGATAGAGGATATCCAAAACAGCTATCTGCCAATGGGATTTTCGAATTTCAAAATTGAAGGACGGGGACTTGGCAGTGCATTGGTGCTGGAATTCCTGCTTTATTATATGGTTAAGCCAGAATATCAGATACATATCAGAGAAGCAATATATCTTGATAATATGCTGGATTTGTTTTAGAAAGTAGAGGAAAAATGGAATCATTTGGAAAAGTTAAAGAAGAATCAAATGATGAAGGAAATGTATACTGGATTGCAGAGAACTTTGAAGAATTTTGGAAGATGTTGAAAAACTATTGAAATTAAAAGAAAAGGGAAACTAGAATAAGCGGAGAAATATTTATGGATAGACAGGATGAAACATTGCAAGGAAATGAAAAGATAGAGGCGGCAATACAGGCTTTGCAAAAGGAAGCGACTCAGGAGCAGCTTGCACATACGCTGACTGTGATTCGAAGACGTATGAAGGACTCAGGGCAGGTAATCGTAGCGGTTGAGCCATCTATTGGAACTACACAAATGAATCTGAAGATGATTCAGACTTCCGACGGTGCAAATTGGTGGTATGCGTTTACAAGTTTTAATGAAGAAATGAAAGGTGCAGACAGTGTAAAATCGACATTTCTTGTAGATATAGATAAACTATTTGATGCAGCGCTTACAGTACCGGAGATTAAAGGAGTGATTTTGAATCCGTGGAATAGGACGCTTATGTTGGATAAGGGACTGATTCGAATTATAAAACCAGAGTAAAGGATATTTTCTTTAAAAAAATATAAACGTTCAAAAGAAGAAGGATTCATTTTATAACAGTGTGAAGAAAATCCGTATGACAGAACAGGGGAGAAGTGTATGAAGCTGAGAAACGTGTTGATTGTTGTAAAGGATATCGAAAAATCTAAAAAATTTTATCATGATTTATTTGGTCTGGATACGATACTGGACAATGATGGAAATGTGATTCTGACAGAAGGGCTCGTCCTTCAGGACGAAAAAATCTGGAAAAGCTTTCTGGAAAAAGAAGTCATTCCGGAAAATAATGCCTGTGAACTTTATTTTGAAGAATCAGATATAGAAGCATTTGTAGAAAAGTTGAAAAAGTT
>OLXW01000443.1_pt1 | contig 28473 bp, 22 predicted proteins | sample 1673551 | NCBI WGS metagenome assembly OLXW01 (sample SAMEA103958114, study PRJEB25191) | human gut metagenome | reverse complement strand
TCATCTTTCTCATCGACGCCAAACGTCAGCTGGCCGTCTTCAAGCTCTTCGACGCGGTATATCAGGGCGATTACGCCCTCGCCTCGCTGATCGCGAGCGTCATCACCGTCATTGTCCTTCTTGTTGAAGGCCTCGCCTTCCTCATCACCCGGAAAGGAGAAAATTGCCGTGTATCTCGAACTTGACCGCTTGAGCAAGCAGTTTGACGGCAAATACGCCGTGCATGACCTCTCCCTCGGCCTGGAAGAGGGCGGACTTTTGTGCATTCTCGGCTCGTCGGGCTGCGGCAAGACGACCACGTTGCGCATCATCGGCGGCTTTGAGCAGCCGGATTCCGGCGATGTATTCTTCGACGGCAAGCGCCTGAACGATGTTCCGCCGTATCAGCGCGAGATCAACACCGTATTCCAGCGTTATGCGCTGTTCCCACACCTGAATGTTGCGGAGAATATTGCATTCGGTCTGCACATCAAAAAGCTGGACCGCGCAGACATCAAGCGCAAAACCGCAGAAATGCTCGAGCTGGTTGGTCTGCGCGGCTTTGAAAACCGCGATGTGACCAGTCTTTCCGGCGGTCAGCAGCAGCGTGTCGCCATCGCGCGTGCGCTGGTGTGCGAGCCGCGCGTTCTGCTGCTCGACGAGCCGCTCGGCGCGCTCGACCTCAAGCTGCGCAAGGAGATGCAGCTGGAGCTGAAGCGCCTGCAGCGTGAAATGAACATCACCTTCGTCTACGTCACCCACGATCAGGAGGAAGCCCTGACCATGTCGGATACCGTCGTTGTTATGTCCGGCGGTAAGATCCAGCAGATCGGCTCCCCGCAGGATATTTACAACGAACCCAAAAATGCCTTTGTCGCCCGCTTTATCGGTGACTCCAACATTGTCGACGGCGTCATGCTCAAGGACTTTCTGGTCAACTTCGGCGGCCATGATTTCACCTGCGTGGACCGCGGCTTTAAAGTCAACGAGCCTGTGCAGGTCGTCATCCGCCCGGAGGACGTGCAGATCGTGCCGCCCTCTGTCGGTATGCTGACCGGCCTTGTGCGCGAGGTCATCTTCAAGGGCGTTCACTTTGAAATGCACGTCGATGTGGAAGGCTATGAGTGGATCATCCATTCTACCCAGGCCAGCCAGCCCGGCGAGCTTATCGGCATGAACATCGGCCCGGACGAAATTCATATCATGAAGCGTTCGGAGGTGTGATCCATGCTCAAATCCAAATCCTCCCGCTGGCTGGCCGGGCCGTATCTGGTCTGGATGGCCATTTTTACAGTCGTACCGCTTTTCATCGTCATCTGGTACGCCATGACGAACGCGGACGGCCAGTTCACCTTCGACAACCTCACCCAGATCGGGCGGTATTCCAGCGTGTTTGCCCGCAGCCTGATTTTGGCCGCGATCTCTACCGTGATCTGCCTGGTCATGGCGTTTCCGGTGGGGTATTTTCTCTCCCGCCTGCGCGCCAACAAGCAGCACATTATGCTGATGCTCATTATGCTGCCCATGTGGATGAACTTCCTGCTGCGCACCTACGCCTGGATGACACTGCTGGAGAAAAACGGCCTTATCAACAAGTTCTTCGGTTTGTTCGGCCTCGGCCCCTTCAACATGATCAACACCTCGGGTGCGGTTGTGCTGGGCATGGTGTACAACTACCTGCCGTTTATGATTTTGCCCATCTACACGGCCATGACAAAAATCGATGATTCCATCATTGAGGCCGCGCAGGATCTGGGCTGCAATGTCTGGCATATTCTGTTTCGGGTGCTCGTCCCGCTGACCGGCCCCGGCATTGCCACCGGCATCACGCAGGTGTTTGTGCCCGCAGTCTCTACTTTTATTATCAGCCGTATGCTGGGCGGCGGCTCCAACCTGCTGATCGGCGATTTGATCGAGCTGCAGTTCCTTGGCAACTCCTACAATCTGAACCTCGGCTCCGCCATGAGCCTGGTGCTGATGGTCATTGTCCTGCTCTGCATGAGCTTCACTTCGAGCTTTGACGAGTCCGAGATGGAAGGAGTGATGTGATATGGCAAAAAAACATTCCGCATTGCTCATGCGCACCTACGTCATTCTGGTGTTCTGTTTCATGTATCTGCCCATCGCGGTCATGATTGCGTTCAGCTTCAATGAGAGCAAATCCCGCTCGAACTTTACGGGCTTCACCCTCGGCTGGTACAAAAGCCTGTTCCACAACGAGATGATTTTGTCCGCGCTGGGTCTGAGCCTTGTGCTGGCGCTGGTGTCCAGCATTATCGCCACGGTGCTGGGCACACTGGCGACCCTTGGCATCAACTCGATGTCCCGCAAAAGCCAGCTCATCATCAATAACATCAGCTATGTGCCTGTCGTCAATCCAGAGATCATCACCGGTGTCTCACTGATGCTTCTCTTCGTCATGGCGCAGAACTTCGGCATTGGCGGCGAGAGCGGCATCTTCGGCTGGCCGACGCTGCTGATTGCGCACATCACCTTCAATATCCCGTATGTTATCTTTAATGTAGGCCCCAAGCTGCGCCAGCTCGATCCCAGCCTGTACAATGCAGCGCTGGATCTGGGCTGCACACCGCGCCAGGCTTTCACCAAAGTCATCATGCCGCAGCTGTCCCCGGCCATTTTGTCGGCATTCCTCATCTGCCTGACCTACTCTATCGATGACTTCATGATTTCCTACTTCAACTCCGGCACGATGCAGACACTGCCTATCGCCATCTACTCGATGACCCGCAAGAAGGTCAGCCCCGAGATCAACGCGCTGTCTGCAGTCATATTCTGCGTCATTCTGGCAATCATCCTGATTTCCAACGCCGCAGACTCCCGCGCCTACCGCCGCAACCAGAAGGCCATCCGCAAAGCCATGCTGGACGAAGGGGGGCGCTGAAGATGAAGCTGAAAAAGTTTTCCGCTGCAGCGCTGGCCGCACTGACTGTCACCATGATGAGCGCCGCGCCGGTGCTGGCCGCCGATGACATCGAGGTCAACGAGGATATTTCCGTCTCCGGCGACTACGATTGGAAGCGCTTTGCCAACGACCATATCACGCTGAATGTCTACAACAACGGCCTGTACATCTCCGACGGTTCTGACGAGAGCATCAACGTTCTGTCCGCATTCGAGGAGCTGACCGGCATCAAGGTCAATTACACGACCTACGACTCCAACGAGAGCCTCTACGCCAAGCTGAAATCTGGCGGCGTATCCTATGATGTCATCTTCCCGTCGGATTACATGGTGGGCAAGATGGCCAAGGAGGGCATGCTGTCCGAGCTGAACATGGACAACATTCCGAACTTTGCCGGCATCGGTGAAACATATCTGGACCGCAGCTTCGACCCCGGCAACAAGTACAGCGTGCCCTACATGTGGGGCACAACGGGCCTGATCTACAACACGACGATGGTCGAGGAGCCGCCCACGAAATGGGCGGACATGTGGGATGTTGCGTACACAAACAATGTGCTGATGTTCAACAATTCCCGCGACGCTTACGCGATTGCAGCCAAGACGATTGGCCTGTCGATGAATCCGCAGTCCGTTGACGAGATTACCGCCATCACCGACGCGCTGAAGGCCCAAAAGAACATCGTGCAAGCCTATGTCATGGACGAGGTCTTTGACAAGATGGAGGGTGGCGAGGCCGCCATGGCGCCCTACTATGCGGGCGATGCCATCACGATGATCGACGAAAACCCAGACCTTGCTTTCGTCCACCCGGAGGAAGGCGTCAACTTCTTCATCGACAGCATGTGCATTCCGGCCAACGCCAAGCACCAAGAGGCCGCCGAAATGTTCATCAACTACCTGTGCGAGCCGGACGTCGGCCTTGCCAACGCGGACTTCATCGGCTATTCCACCCCCATCACCGCCGTGTGGGAGATGCTGGACGACGATTTGAAGTACAGCGAAATCGCCTACCCGGGCGCGGAGGTTCTGGACAAGGCGGAAGTCTTTGAGACTCTGCCCGACGACATCAACGCCGCCATGGATGCCCAGTGGAGCGAGATGAAGAGCTACGAGGAGGGCGGCAGCGGCTGGATGGTTCTTGTCCTGCTGCTTCTGGCCATCGCTATCTCTGCATTTAATATTTGGCGCAAGCTCCGCAAAAAATCCCGCGATAACTATTAAACAGTTTCAGGCTGCACACCGTTTTGCGTGTGCAGCCTTTTTGTTTGCCGGCCCGCAGCCTTGCCGCTGCACCCTTTTACGGTTCGATTTGTAGGGAGGGGTCTTGACCCCTCCGCGGGCTGATGCAAGCATCAGCCCCTACGGCCAGCCCCAAAAACCCCGCCTTTGCATTTTCCCAACATTTGTGCTATACTCTGCTTGACAAATCAATTCAAAATCCATCAAGGAGGGCTTCCTTATGCCCGAAAAGCTCATAACCTACACCCAAAAATTTACCGTCTACCGCACGGACGGCGACCACCTCGGCCATGTCAAGCTGGGGGCGCTGCTGCGCTATGCCCAGCAGGTTGCTACCGCCCACGCCGAGGCCGTAGGGCTGGACGATGCCCTGTACCGCAAGACCCACACCGCCTATGTGCTGGCCAAGCTGGCCCTGCACGTCACACGGCTGCCCCGTGTGGACGAGGAACTGACCCTTGTCACCCAGCCCGAGCGCTGCAAGCGCGCCGTCAACAAGCGCATCACCCATTTTTACGATGCCGACGGGGCAGAGGTCGCCACAATGGACAGCCGCTGGGTACTCATTGATACCGAAAAGCGTATGATCCTGCGCAAGCACCCGGAGCAGTTTGACGACCAGTGGGCCGAGGATGTGCCCCTTGAGCTGCCGATGCGTCTGCCCCGCGTTGCGCCCGAGGACTGCGAGACGCTGGGCACGCAGGCCGCGGCCTACTCCCGCTGCGACATGAACGGCCACCTCAACAACACCCGCTATGCCGACATTGTCTGCGACGCCGTACCGTGGCAGGTCTGGGACAGTGCGCAGATTTCGGATTTCATCATCAGCTACCACCGCGAGGTACCCCGCGGCGAGAGCTTCACCCTGCGCCGTGCCAGACTGGCAGAGGACACCTTCTATTTTGATGGCGAACGGGAAGGAAAATCTGCCTTTGAGGCACAGCTGATTTTCAAACACTTATAATTTCTACATAAACCCCTGTTACACTGTTTACATCGACAATGTAAAGGAGTTATTATTATGACAAAGCAAAAATTTGGTCTGACCGGCACGGCGCTCAAAACCATTGCGCTGGTGCTCATGGTGATGGACCACATCCACTACTTTTTTGAATTTACGGGCGTTGTACCGGAATGGTTCAGTATGCTGGCGCGGCTGTCCGCACCACTGTTCCTGTTCTGCACCGTGGAGGGCTTCGCCCACACCCATGACCGCAGGCGCTACTTTCTGCGCATCTGGGCCATCGGTACTGCGATGGGCACGGTGGAATTTTTCATGATCTATGCAGGGGCCTTCCGCCGCGGGGACGGCTTCTACCCGATGAATGCCATTTTTCAGGATCTGATGCTGCTCTGCATAGTCTGGCAGGGCATTGACTGGCTGCGCCAGCGCCGGTTTGTGCGGGGCGCACTAGCTGCTGCCATGCCGATTCTCTGGCCGTTTTGCATCTTAGCGCTGCTGATGCTTTTTCCCAAAATTCAGGACGCACCGATCGGCTCCTCCGTGTTGGCGTGGGTCATCACCGCGCCGCTGCCTTTGTGGACATCCATCACCGACGGCGGCTGGTCTTTTCTGGCCGGGGGCATCGTGCTGTATGCGCTGTATAACCACAAGCGCCTGCGGCTGGTCGTTTGGGCAGCTATGACCTTCCTGTGTGATTTTGTTCTGGTCTTTCTGCAGGTTCGCGGTCTGCCGGATTTTGCCTTTTCCCAGATGTTCACAGTAAACTATGAGTGGCTCGGCGTTTTTGCCGTTATCGGCATGGCGCTGTACAACGGCCAGCGCGGCAGCGGCCACAAGCAGCTGTTCTACTGGTTCTACCCGGCACACATTTATCTTCTCTACGGGGCATCCTGCCTTGTCTACACGCTTACGCGGTAAGGAGAGCTTATGGCACACATTCTGGCAGTTGACGATGACCGTGACCTTTGCACGCTGCTAAAAACAGCGCTTGAGCGTGACGGCCACACCGTAGAAACCCGCACCTCCGGCACGCAGCTGACCGATACGCTCTGCCGCTGGGCGGACTGCATCCTGCTGGATGTGATGATGCCCGGCGAGGACGGCTTTGCCGTCTGCCGCCGCATTCGCGCCGAGACGGACGCGCCGATTCTGTTTCTGACGGCCCGCACCGATGAGCCGTCGGTGCTGACCGGTCTCGGTCTTGGTGCGGACGATTACCTGACCAAGCCGTTCCGCGTGGCCGAGCTGCGTGCACGGGTTGCCGCCCACCTGCGGCGGCAGAACCGCACGCCGTCCCATAAGATCACCCGCGGCGGGGTGACGCTGGACCTTTCTGCCAAAGAAGCCGGCGTTGGCAGCACGCCTTTACACCTGACAAAATCCGAGTACGCCATCTGTGAGCTGCTGGCCCTCCATGCAGGGCAGACCTTTTCCAAAGAACAGATTTACGAAGCTGTGTTCGGTTATGACGGTACAGCGGATGACACCGCCATCACCCAGCACATCAAGAACATCCGCGCCAAACTGCGCGCGGCCGGGGCAGGGGAGGTGCTGCAAACGATATGGGGAGTAGGCTACCAATGGCAAAACGAAAACTGACCAGTCTGCGCACCGTGCTGCTGCGGTATCTTCTTCTGTGCGGCGGCGGGTGTGCGCTGATTCTGGTACTCTGGTGGATCATTTTTATGCAGCTGATAAACATCGGTTTTCTGCTGCCTGCCGTGGCGTCCGCCCAGGCCTGTTCCGAGGCCCGGGAGACCGTAGCCGCCGTGACCGCAGAAACATTTGATTCCAACCAAATCAGTGACCTGTGCCGCTGGGCTGTGGTGCAGAATGACACGGTGCTGCAGACCAACATGGATGACCGGCATCTGAAAATTGCCCTCAATGCCTTTCACGGCAGCGGCAATCTGGGGTATACGCAGTACCAGTACGATGTCAAAATGGCTGACGGAAGCTTTTGCCTTTTGCAGTACGACTATGCTACGCCCTACGCCGACCCGGCCCTGCGGGACACGCTGCCGGATTTCCAGACCTGCTACATGCTTTTGCTGGCGCTGCTGGTCATTGCATGGCTGGGCTGGCAGACCCACTGCACCGTGCGGGTCTTTGCCGCCGAGACCGCCTGTCTGCACCGCGCGGTGGATGCCATCGCTGCGCAGCAGCCCGAGCGCATTGACGCAGACGGCGCGCACCTGCGAGAGTTTTCCGCCACGCTGCATGCCATGCAGACGATGGGCCGAGAACTGACCGACAGCCTGCAAAGCCAATGGCGGATGGAGCAGCAGCGCGCCGAGCAGATCGCCGCGCTGACGCATGACTTGAAAACGCCGCTGTCCATCATTCAGGGCAACGCAGACCTGCTGGCCGAGGATGCTCTGTCCGCCGACCAGCAGACACAGGTCGAAGCCATCCTGCGCGGCACGGACCGTGCCCAGCAATATCTGGCCGCCCTGCGCACCGCCTGTGCACCGCCCGCCGCATGGGAAACCTTTCCCAGTCACCCCCTTGTCAGCGAATTGGCGGAAACAGCCCGCGCCCTCTGCGCACCTGCCGGGGTGCAGCTTATACTGAACGAGCAGTGGCAGGGGACACTGTGCGCGGCGCAGTGCGACCTGCTCCGGGCTGCCGAAAACCTGCTGGACAACGCCGTGCGCTATACGCCCCGCGGCGGCACTGTCACACTGTTGGTTACAAAAGAAAAACAGGATTTCATCCTGCGTGTGACCGATACCGGCCCCGGCTTCACTGCCGAGGCCCTCGCCAAGGCGGGGGAGCTGCTTTATACAGAAGCTGCCCGCAGTGACACAGCCCACCAGGGCTTTGGGCTGTATTTTGCACGCAGGGTCGCGCTTTCACACAGTGGCACGCTGCGCCTGTCCAACACGCCCGGCGGCTGTGCGGAGCTGCGCCTGCCAATTTGTGAACAAATTGAAAAATGACAAAAGATTTACAATTTGCTATTGACATTTGGTGACAAAACAGTTACAATTTAGTTGCAAGCTAAATGAACCCCAAGTCAAATAGCTTTATCACATTTTCATGTGTTCTTCTCCTCCTTTCTTGTAAATCCCCGCCCTTCCCTCAGGGCGGGGATTTATTTTTTGTAACCCGGCACCGCGGGCATTTTTCTTTACAATCCCCGGAAATCGTGCTAAAATAAAAGTCGTATGTCCTTACCGTCCTGTACCTGTACAGACTACTTATATATAAAGGCAATACCGCATAATTCTAAGTGCCGATACGGCGAGCGAGGTGCGGCAGCTGCTAAGCCAAAAGCGCAGATAATACTTTGTGTATTATCGAGCATTTTGGCAACGCAGATGCCGTGCCGCAGCCGCCGGAGCGGTGCTTAAGCCGTAAGGCGGGAATTATGCGGTATTGCCTAAAGAAGCGTTCAGAGAAATAAGAGAGGGAAACACTGTAACATGGCACAATCTCGTTCCGGTAAAAAATCAACAAAGAACTCCTCCGGCAAAAAGGGCACCGCCTCCGCCCGCGGCACGGGCCGCAGCAGCACCGGGCGCTCCGCATCCGCGCGCAGCGGTGCGGCCTCCCGCAGCCGTCAGCCGTCCCGCCGTGCCCAGCGCCGCGCCGAGACCCCGAACCTGGCCCGCAGCATCCTGCTGGTGGGGCTGGGTCTGCTTTGCGTTGCGCTCGTGCTTGTGCCCGGGCAGAATCTTTGGCGCACGCTGCGCAGCTGGTACTTTGGCGTTTTCGGTATCACGACTTATCTGGTCGGACCGTTCCTGCTGTACCTGGCCTACCTGCTGGCCACCGGCTACCGCGTCGCGCTGTTTGCGGGCAAGGTATCGCTGATGGGCGTGCTCTGCGCCAGCGTGCCGGTCATCTTCTCCAAGCTCAATATTGAGAACCTCAAGGTCGGGGAGATCGTCAAGATGCTCTTTACCCGCGGCGGCACCTACTTCTGGGAGGGCGGCGTCCTCGGTGCGCCCATCGGTGCCACGCTGCTGGCGCTGTTCGGGCGTCCCGCCTCCAACATTATCATGCTGCTCATTTTCCTGCTGGGGCTGATGTTCTTCTTTGCCATCACCCCCGCGGACGTCGTTCTGTTTGTAGACGGCCAGTACAAGATCCTGCAGGCCAAGCGCGAGGAGCGCGCCGCAGCCGAGACCGCCTACGACACCCGCCTGTTTGAGCAGGAGCCTGAGGAGGAGAGCGTCGAGAATCTGACCGGTGCGCTGCCGGACAGCAGCCGCCCGCACCATCCGGTTTACGACGTCATCGCGGACACGAGCCGTTTCCCGAAGCAGACCCCGCCCGCCCCGCAGCGGCAGGCCGCCTACACGCCCCCCGTGACACCTGCTGTGCCCGAGGCACCGTTTGCCGCCAAGCCCGCCGCCCAGACCCATGCGTCGTTTGACGTGGATCTTGGCCCCAGTGCAGGGGAAAACGCCCGCCAAAAGGCCGTCAGCGATGACCCGCTGAAGCCGGTCAGCATCGGCCCGGGCGGCACGTTCGGTATGGATCCGCTGTCCAACCGGGCCAACAGCACACTGCGCCACACCCAGCCCCAGCCTGCTCCCGCACCGAAGGAGGATTTTGAGCTGCAATTGCAGCCTGCCTCAGAGCCTGCCGCGCCGGTGTACAGCACCCCGCTGACCCCGGTCACCCCCGCGCCCGCCGCACAGGCGTCCCCCGCGCCGCAGGATGAGCTGGATGCGCTCATCAACCGCGCTGTCAGCGGCCACGCGCCTTACTATACGCCGCAGGAGGTCAGTGCCGAGACGACGCTGGACCTGCCGCAGCCTACCGAGTTTGAGACCCCGCTGACGCCTGTCCCGCAGGAGCCCAAATTTGACACGCCTCTCATTCCCGTGGAGGACGAGCCAGAGCCGATCCCTGTCGAGCTGCCGCAGCTGGATATGACAGGCCGTGTGCAGGGCGATACGATGGTCCTTTCTCCGGCTGATCTTGCTGCACAGATGGCCGCAGACGCCGCGCCGCTGGGTACGCCCGCCCCCGCAGCTGTGCCCGCCGCACCGGAGGCCCCCGCTGTTTCCGCACCGATCCCGACACTGGGCGGCAGCTTCAGCGATACCGGCAGTGCGGTCAGCGCTGCCTGGCAGTCCGGGCGCTCTGTTTCCGAAATGCTGGATGATATGCTGGCCGAGACACCCGCCGCCCCTGCCCAGCCTGTTGTCGAGGCTCCGGTCCCGGCAGCCGATCCCTACACCGCCGCACCGGCTGCCGCCCCGCAGCCGTACCAGTCTGCCCCTGCCATGACCCGCCCTGCGGCGGAGACGACCCAGAGCAGTTTCACTGTGCCCCGGCAGGGGGAGGCTGCCCGTGTGCAGGTCAGCACCGCTGTCGGCAACTCTGCCGGTGCGCCCATCCATACGCCGCCCTGTGCGGACAAGGCCGACCCCAACGCCATGCGTCTGCCCACCTCGGAGGAGCAGCCGCCGGAGCCCTACTGCTATCCGTCGCTGAATCTCTTTAACGCCACGCGCCCCGACGACGAGGCCGGGGCCGCCCGCGAAATGAAGAAAAACGCGGACATTCTGGTCAACACGCTGGACAGCTTCGGCGTCAAGACGACGATGCTCGACATCTGCCGCGGCCCGTCCGTCACCCGGTATGAGCTGCAGCCCCAGGCCGGTATCAAGGTCAGCCGCATCACAAGCCTGGCCGACGACATCGCCCTGAACCTGGCCACCGCGGGTGTGCGCATTGAAGCGCCCATTCCCGGCAAACCCGCCGTCGGCATCGAGGTCCCGAACAAGATCCGCTCCACCGTCAACATACGCGCAGTCTTTGAATCCCAGAATTATATCAACATGCGCAGCCCGCTGACGATGGCCCTCGGCAAGGACATTGCCGGTACGGCGCAGGTCGCGGATCTCTGCAAGATGCCCCACCTGCTGATTGCCGGTTCCACCGGCAGCGGTAAATCCGTCTGCGTCAACTCCATTATCATCAGCTTCCTGTTCCGCTCCGGCCCCGAGGATGTCAAGCTCATTTTGATCGACCCGAAGGTCGTCGAGCTGGCCGAGTACAACGGCATTCCGCACCTGCTGATGCCCGTCGTCACCGAGCCGCGCAAGGCTGCCGGTGCGCTGGGGGCCAGCGTGGCCGAGATGGAGCGCCGCTACAAGCTCTTTGCCGAGAACAACGTTCGCGAGATCAAGGCTTACAACAAGCTGGCCGCCCAGACCGGCATGGAGCACCTGCCCTATATCGCCATCGTCATTGATGAGCTGGCCGACCTGATGATGGTCGCTGGCAAGGAGGTCGAGGACTATATCTGCCGCATCGCGCAGAAGGCCCGCGCTGCCGGCATCCACCTGATCGTTGCGACCCAGCGCCCCAGCGTGGACGTCATCACCGGCCTTATCAAGGCCAACATCCCCAGCCGTATCGCCTTTGCCGTTTCCAGCCAGATCGACAGCCGCACCATTCTGGACAGCGGCGGTGCCGAAAAGCTGCTGGGCAACGGTGATATGCTCTTCCTGCCCGTCGGCGCGTCCAAGCCCGTGCGTGTGCAGGGTACCTTCGTGACCGATGAGGAGATCGGCGCGGTGCTGAGCTTTATCAAGTCCACCTCCACCGCCCAGTACGATGAAGAAATGATTGCCGAAATGGAGCGCCGCGCCGTTGCCGAAAAGGGCAGCAAGAAGGGCGGCGACGATGACGGAGACGGCGGCGGTGCACTGGACGCCATGTTTGAGCAGGCTGTTGAGTGCGTTATTGAGGCCGGACAGGCCAGCACCAGCCTTTTGCAGCGCCGTTGCAAGCTGGGCTACGCCCGCGCCGCCCGCATCATGGACCAGATGGAGCAGGAAAAGATCATCGGCCCCTATGAGGGTGCCAAACCCCGCGCCGTGCTTGTGACCAAGGCCGAGTGGGAGGAGCGCAAGCTGAACGGCCAGTATGACGGGTAAGCGCATTGCCCGCCTGGCCGCGGCGGTTGCCGTCTGCCTGCTGGTGCTTGCCGCGTTCGTCGTCCAGCTTTTGGGCGGCAAGGGCAGCGTTCCCGGCTGGCAGCAGCTGCGCGCCGCGCTCGGCGTACCGCTCCAAACCGAGGAAAGCGCTCCGCAGACTGCGGACGGCAGCACCGTCGTGTATGTGCTGGATGTCGGGCAGGGCGATGCCGTACTGCTTTGTCAGGACGGCGCGTACTGCCTGATCGACACCGGCCCCGTCGAGGCTGAGGACGCGCTGCTCTATGACCTGGACGTGCTGGGTGTGCCGTCGCTTGAGTATCTTGTGCTGACCCATCCCCACGCAGACCACACCGGCAACGCCCGCGCGGTGCTGCGCGCCCTCCCGGTCAAGACCCTGCTGCTGCCGCTGTGGCAGCCCACGACAGATGAGACCGCCGACTGGCCGCGCCATCTCGCAGAGCTGGCCGCCGACAGCGGAGCAGAAATTTTCACAGCAGAGGCCGGGGAGGAATACCCGCTTGGCAGCGGCAAGCTGCAAATTTTGCAGGGCGGCAGCGAGGATGCCGACAGCGTCAACGATGCCTCGCTCTGCACGCTGTTCACGGCGGGCGATTTCCGCTTTCTCGATACCGGCGACGCAGAGGCAGACGCCGAGCAGCGTCTGGTCGATACCTACGGCCCGACCCTGCATGCCACTCTTTTCAAGGCGGGGCATCACGGGTCCTACACCTCCAACAGCCTGACCTTTATGCAGGCAGTCCGGCCCGAGGCCGTGGCCGTCAGCTGCGGGCTGCACAACGATTACGGCCATCCGCACCGCGCTGCCCTGCAAAATTACGCAGAGGTCGGTGCCGAGGTATGGCGCACTGACCTGGAGGGCAGCCTCACCTTCATCTGGCAGGACAACACCCTCAACGTGGAAACTTCCGCGGACTCCGCCGATTTTGCGGCGTAAAAATAAGGAGTAGAAAATGACGATCACGGAACAGTTCAAAGCTAAACGCTGCGTTTTCTCTATCGAATGCTTCCCGCCGAAACAGACCACCCAGATGGATAAGCTCAAGGACACCCTGCGCCAGATGCAGGCCATGGACCCCGGCTTCATCAGCGTCACCTTCGGTGCGGGCGGCTCTGCGGGCGGCGTCTCCACCGCGGAGGTGGCCGACTACATTCAGAACGAGCTGCATGTCCCCACGCTGGCGCACCTGATCTGCATGGGCAACGACGAGACCCGTGCAGCGGAGATTTTGGATCAGCTGGAATCTGTCGGCGTCCGGGATGTGCTGGCCCTGCGCGGGGACCGCAGCCCGTCCCGCCCGGAGAGCCCCGACTTCAAACACGCCAGCGACCTGACGTCCTTTATCAAATGGAAGAAGCCGGCATTTTCCGTTCACGGTGCCTGCTACCCGGAGGGCCACCCCGAGGCCGACAGCCTGCTGCATGACGTTGAGAACCTGCGCATCAAGCAGGCCGCCGGTGCCGAGCACCTGCTGACCCAGCTTTTCTTTGACAACATGCACTTTTACCGCTTTCTGAATCTGGCACGCCGCGCAGGCATCACGCTGCCGGTCTCTGCCGGTGTCATGCCCATCGTCAAGCGCAGCCAGATCGAACGCACCGTTTCGCTTTCTTCGGCCAGCCTGCCGTCTGAGTTCACCCGTATGATCTCCCGCTATCAGGACGACCCGGCCAGCCTGTACGATGCCGGTATCGACTACGCCGTCAGGCAGCTGCGCGACCTCATTGAGGGCGGTGCAGACGGCATCCACCTGTACGCAATGAATGACGCCGCCGTGGCCGCGAAAGTCTACGACGGCATCAGGGATCTGCTGTAATGGAGCGCCGCAAGCCCGCCGCCATTGACCGCGCCACGGCGCTGCGCTACATGGGTGCGTCCGGCTGGACGCCCGATGCCGCCACCGCGGCCCTGCTGGATAAGGCCGAGCAGACCGTGCTGACCGCTGCTGCGCCGCGTGCGGTGTACCGCCGTCTGCCGCGTACCGCCCTGCCGCTGGAAAACTGCGGCAGCGACCTGACGCGCCATCTGCAGGGCTGCGACGAGGTCCTTCTGCTGGCAGCGACCCTCGGGGCCGAGGTGGACAAGCTTTTGCGCCGCATGGAACTGACTGACATTGCCCTGGCCGCCGCGGCAGACGCGCTGGCCTCGGTGCTTTTGGAACAGGTCTGTGACGAACTGGAGAACGAAATACGCGCTCAAATCGAGGCGCAGGGCGTCTTTATGACCGGGCGCTACGCGCCGGGCTACGGTGACTGCCCGCTGGAGCTGAACGACGCGCTCTGCCTTGCGGCGGACACGGTGCGCGGCTGCGGCCTGGCCGTGACGCCCCAGCACCTTTTGACCCCCCGCAAGAGTACCACCGCCATTTTAGGCATTGCCGACCATCCCGTGACCGGCACCCGCGCAGGCTGTGCGACCTGCCATTTAAAGGAGACCTGCTCGTTCCGCAAGCGCGGCACGACCTGTTTCACACAAGACTGATAGGGGAGAAGCGTATGCAGATTCGTGAAGTTTTTGACCGCAAGCGGTTTGTTTTTCTGGACGGCGGCATGGGCACCCAGCTGCAGGCACGCGGTCTGCAGCCCGGGCAGAAGCCCGAGCTTGCCGCGCTGGAAATGCCGGAGGTTTTAACGGCCATCCACACTGACTACGCCAACGCGGGCGCGGATATTCTGCTGGCAAATACCTTTGGTGCCAACGCCAAGAAGCTGACCGGCTGCGGCCACACGGTGGAGGAGGTCGTTTCCGCTTCCATCGCCTGTGCGCGCAAGGCCGCCGAGACCACCGGCGCGTGTGTAGCGTTGGACATCGGCCCTCTGGGTGAGCTGCTCGTCCCCGCGGGCACGCTGGCGTTTGAGGATGCCTACAATGAGTTTGCACAGGTCATCCGCGCCGGTGCGGCGGCAGGGGCTGACCTCGTCTTTTTGGAGACGATGACCGATCTGTATGAGCTGAAGGCCGCCATCCTCGCCGCCAGGGAAAACTGCGATCTGCCTGTTTTCACCTCAATGAGCTTTGAGAGCCGCGGGCGCACCTTCACGGGCTGCACCGTCGAAAGCTACGCCGTCACGGCAGCGGGTCTCGGCGCGGACGCCGTGGGCATCAACTGTTCGCTCGGCCCCAAGGAGATTCTGCCCTTCGCGCAGCGCCTCTGCCGCAGCGTGCCCGCAGGTGTTCCGGTCTTTGTCAAGCCGAACGCCGGTCTGCCGAACCCCGACGGCAGCTACAATCTCGACCCGGATGAATTTGCCGCCGAGATGAAGGAGTACGCCGCCATCGGCGTTTCGATGGTCGGCGGCTGCTGCGGCACGACGCCCGCGTTTATCGCCAGGCTGCATGAGACCTTCAGCCCGCTGACCCCGGCCGACAAAGTCCCCATCCGCCGCAGCTGTCTGTGCACGCCGGTCCGCTTTGTGGAGGTCGACGGCATCACTGTGGTGGGGGAGCGCATCAATCCTACCGGCAAAAAACGGCTGCAGCAGGCCCTGCGGGACGGCGACAGCGCCTACCCCTGCACTCAGGCTGTGGCCCAGGCCGAGGCCGGTGCGCAGGTGCTCGACGTCAATGCGGGCCTGCCCGGCATCGACGAGGCCGCCACGCTGGAGCAGCTTGTCAAGGATTTGCAGGCTGTCACCGACCTGCCGCTGCAGCTCGACTCCTCGAATCCAGAGGCCCTGTCCCGTGCGCTGCGCATCTACAACGGCAAGCCCATCGTCAACTCGGTCAACGGTGAGCCGGAGACGCTGGAAAAGATTCTGCCGCTCTGCAAAAAGTACGGCGCCGCCGTCGTCGGCCTGGCGCTGGACAAGGGCGGTATCCCGCCGACAGCCGAGGGCCGCTTTGCGATTGCTCAACGCATTGTCGCCGCTGCCAATGCCGCCGGTATCCCGAATGAGGACATCTACATTGACTGCCTGACGCTGACCGCCAGTGCCCAGCAGGAGGGTGCCGTTCAGACGCTGGAGGCTCTGTCCCGCTGCAAGCGTGAGCTGGGCGTGCGCACTGTGCTGGGCGTGTCGAACATCAGCTTCGGCCTGCCGTGCCGCGGCTACCTGAACACAACGTTTTTGACGATGGCCATGTCTGCCGGGCTCGACCTTGCCATCATGAATCCCAACACGCCGGAAATGATGGCTGCCGTGCGCGCCTACCGCGTGCTGACCTCGCAGGATTTACAGAGCACCGACTACGTTGCCGCCTATGCCGATGTGCAGATCCAGACAACGCAGACGAGCAAGTCCGCCGCCACCGTGGCCGAGGTCGGCGCCGCCGCACCGGGCGGGGACGCCCTGTTTGAGGCTGTGCGCCGCGGCCTGAAGGCCGAGGCCCGCGCCGCCGCGGACGCCGCGCTGACAATGCGCGAACCGCTGGACGTAGTGAATGTCTCGCTGATTCCCGCACTGGACGCCGTGGGCGACGGCTTTGAGAAAGGCACGGTATTCCTGCCGCAGCTTTTGCAGGCCGCCACCGCCGCGCAGGCTGCGTTCGAGGCCATCAAGGCCAAAATTGCCGCCTCCGGCCAGGCGCAGGGCAGCAAGGGCAAGATCGTCATTGCCACAGTCAAGGGCGACGTGCATGACATCGGCAAGAACATTGTCCGTGTCATCCTCGAAAACTACGGCTATGACGTGCTCGACCTCGGGCGCGACGTTGACCCCGAGCGTGTCGTAGAGGCCGTGCGCCAGACCGGTGCAAAGCTCGTCGGCCTGTCGGCCCTGATGACGACCACCGTCCCCAATATGCAGGCCACGATCGAGGCCCTGCATGCCGCGCACCTTGACTGCAAGGTCATGGTCGGCGGCGCGGTGCTGACGCCCGACTACGCCCGGGACATCGGTGCCGACTACTACTGCAAGGATGCCAAGGCCAGCGCTGATTTGGCCAAGCAGCTTTTAGGCTGATTGTATAGAGCCGCGTTTCACGAAGAAACGCGGCTTTTTGCACAATTGTAAAATCTTGCCTTTGTCAGCAAATCACCATTGCAGGGAAGTTCCAATTGATGTATAATAGTTGTGTTTACTGTTTTTGGACATTTTCCTTTATTTATCTGTTTTAGGAGCGTATCTTTTGAAGCACATAGCCAAAATCGCAGCGTTCACCGCGATTTTTCTGATTATAAATCTGATTTTCTGCGGCTTTATGCCGCCCGATAACGGTTCCAGCCTTGACATGTGGCGCAGCTACCACCAAAAGCAGTCCATTGACATTGCCGTCATTGGCTCTTCGCTGGCTTCCTGCGCCCTGCCCGAAGAAGAACTCGCCGCCGCAACAGGGGAGACTGTTGCATTGATGGCAACAAACGCCCAAAGCTTGGATATGTCGCAGATCGCGCTGGAGACCCTGCTTCGGGAGCATTCTCCCCGGTATGTGATCCTTGTCATGGATCTGACCAACATGACAGGCAAACCCTATGCCAAAGCCCAAAAGGCTTTCTTATATGCAGAGCTGCAGACGGGTTCCTGGAAGGATAAGCCCGCTGACCTGCTGCGCTACATGACCAGCCGTGATAACTTTACAGGTGCAGATTCCCTGAATGCGCTTTTTCCCTGGCAGAGCGGCAGCTGGCCCACCGACTGGCCCGCTACGATCCAACAGAAATGGAATGCCGTGCTGAATCGTCTGCCGCACCGGCGCGGTGCGGCCCATGCCCAGCCGGAGGATACCGCGGTCATCAACTTTGACACTGTCGGTGCGGAGAACACCTGGAACCAGAACGCCCACGACTTTAGCGCGCAGCACATTGAAGAGCTGACCTCCATGCTGCAACTCTGTCAGGAGAACGGCACGTGCCTTTTGCTCATCAGTGCGCCCAAGACCACGCTGGATGTCGTGAGCTACGAGACGTATTTTGACGACTACGCCTACTTCAAGCAGCTGGCAGCACAGTATGGGGCTTCCTATTATGACTTTAACCTTGCAAAGCCGGAGCTGTTTGAGAACAAAGAGCCTGACTATCACAAGGATTTTACCCACATGAATGCTGCCGGCGGGCATGCGTTCAGCCTGAGCATGGCAAAGTTTCTGGCCATGCTGGACGCCGGGCAGGATGTGGAATCGTTGTTCGAGACGCCGTCAGAATATCTGGCCTCCGTAAACTATATCACCAACGTCTACCTGACGCCGGAGGTTCACCCGGACAAGATTTTGCTGCTGGCCGGTTCCTACCACGGTCCGTCCGTACAGGCTGAATACGAGTTCTGGGTCAAAGCGCCGGGGGAGAGCGAATACAGCCGGGTTTCCGCGTATTCTACCCGCTCCTGGACCGAGTACGCAGCGGCGGAGCACGGCACCTACCAGTTCCGCGTGAACGCCCGTATTGTTGGTTCTTCCGCCGATTTTGAGCGATATTATGAATGTTCTGTCGATTTTTAATTTTGTGGATGGTGTAGTGTGGAAATCTATTCCCTGAGTTTCTTCCTGCTGGTCAGCGTTGGACTCATTTTATATTATACTGTTTTCAGCCGCTGCCAATGGATCTGCCTGCTGGGGTTGAGCCTGCTGTTTTTTGCCGCCAGCGGCTGGAAGGGCCTTGTTTTTCTGCTTTTCACTGCGTTGACGATCTGGCTCGGCGGCTTGCAGCTGGCAAAGCTGGATGCCGATTCCGCCGCGCGGCGAAAGGCTCCGGGCATAACCAAGGACGAAAAAAAGGCCATCAAAGCACAGGCGGTGCGCCGCAAAAAATGTCTTGTTGCTGCTGTGCTGACTGCCAACTTTCTTGTGCTTGGCTACTTCAAATACTGGTCCTATTTTGCGGAGCTGCTCTCCGGTGCATTTTCGGCCACAGCGCCGTCCTCACTGGGGCTGGTCATGCCGCTTGGCATCAGCTTTTACACGTTTCAGGCCGTCGGTTATCTGATTGACTGCTACCGTGGTCGGCACCCGGCAGAGAAAAACTACGTCCGCTTTCTGCTTTTCATCAGCTTTTTCCCGCAGCTGATCCAGGGTCCCATCTACCGTTACGGAGAGATAGCCCCGCAGCTCACTGCCCGTCACATCTGGAACTGGGAGCGTACCAAGCGTGCACTGTTCCTGTTTCTGTTCGGTGCAATGAAGAAATATGCCATCGCAAACCTGACCGCCCCGACGATTGCCGCCATCCTCGACGGCAATGACCCCAAGCTGGCCGGTTCTATGGCACTGCTGGCCATTTTGCTGTACTCGCTGCAGCAGTATGCAGATTTTTCCGGCGGCATTGATATGGTATTGGGTGTTGCGCAGCTGTACGGCATTGAGATGATGCCCAACTTCCGGCAGCCGTATTTTTCTACCTCGCTGGGGGATTTCTGGCGGCGCTGGCATATTTCGCTGGGTGCGTGGATGCGTGATTACCTGTTCTATCCCTTTGCACTGACCAAGCCGATGCAGCGCTTCGGCAAGTGGGCCACATCGCATTGGGGCAAGCATTTTGGCCGTGTGCTGCCCGCCGCAGTCGCCAACCTGCTTGTGTTTGCCGTAGTCGGCATCTGGCACGGCCCGCAGGCGCACTACCTTGCCTGGGGTCTGTATAACGGTCTTGTCATTGCGCTGGCTGACCTGCTGGAGCCCGCTTTCAAAAAGCTCAACACAGCGCTGCACATTCCTACCGAAAGCCGCGGCTGGCACGTTTTTCGCATCGTGCGGACCTTTATCATCGTCAACATCGGCTGGTACTTTGACCGCAATGAGTTTGTGCAGGGGTGCATCTACCTGCGCAACACCTTTACGGATTTCAATTTTTCCGCATTGGCCGCGAACGCACCCTGCGCTTTCGCGGCAGTCTCCGGCCCGGCTTGGGGGCTCGTCATCATCAGTACCCTTCTGGTCTTTGCCCATAGTGTGCTGAAGGAACAAGGCCGCGACCCTTACGCAGAGGTACAGCGGCTGCCGCTTGCGCTGCGCTGGGGTTTATACTATCTTGTTATTTTCATGGTACTCCTCAGCTTTATCTGCGTCAATGAAACCGTTGGTTTCCTCTATGCCAACTTTTAAGAAAAGAGCTTTCTATGCAAACAAACATTCTGGACTGGCTTGAAGCCACGTCCGCCCGCTGCCCGGATGCCCCCGCTGTGGGGGATGACCAGACAGACTGTACCTGGGCACAGCTGACCGACACGGCCCGCCGCGCCGGCAGCTTTCTGGCGTCCCGCACGATGCCGCGCCGCCCGGTGGCATTTTACTTGGAAAAATCCGTTTCCGCCTTTGCTGCCATGCTTGGCACAGTCTACGCGGGCTGCTGCTACTCGGTGCTTGACACCCGCCAGCCCGCCGCCCGCACTTTGCAGGTATTGGATACTTTGACCCCTGCATTTCTTGTTACGGACGAGGCCCACGCTGCCGCAGCCGCCGCGCTGGGGTACAGCGGGCAAATCATCCGGCTTGACGATCTGCTGGCCGCACCCGCGGACACTGCCCTGCTGGCAGCCCGCCGCCGTCAGGCTGTGGACGTTGACCCTCTGTATATAAACTTCACAAGCGGAAGCACCGGTGTGCCAAAAGGCGTCACCGTCAGCCACCGCTCGGTGCTGGATTTTATCCCGCAGTTTGCCGAAATTTTCGGCATCACACAAAACGATATTCTGGGCAATCAGGCTCCCTTTGACTTTGACGTTTCGGTCAAAGACCTGTACACGGCACTGTACACAGGGGCTAAGGTACAGATCATCCCGCGCGCTTATTTCAGTCAGCCCACAAAACTCATGGACTATCTGGCAGACCATGAGGTCACCATACTTGTCTGGGCCGTCAGTGCCATGTGCTTTGTCTCCATCATGAACGGCTTCAGCTACCGTATACCTTCCCGCGTGCGGCAGGTATTGTTCAGCGGCGAAGTCATGCCCATCAAGCACCTGATGAAGTGGAAGTCCGCTCTGCCGCACGCCCGGTTCGTGAACCTCTACGGCCCGACAGAGATTACCTGCAACTGCACCTACGCCATTTTGCCGGACCGCGATTTTGTTCAGGATGAGGCACTGCCCATCGGACGCGCATTTCCCAATGAGAAGGTCTTTCTGCTGGACGAGAACGACGCCCTTGTCACCGTGCCCGGGCAGTCAGGGGAGATCTGCGTTTCCGGTACGGCGCTTGCCCTCGGCTACTATGCTGACCCTGTGCGCACAGCGCAGGCCTTTACCCAGAATCCGCTGAACACCAACTGGTATGAGCGTATTTATCGCACCGGCGACCTGGCCCGCTACGACGAAAGCGGCAGCCTGTATTATATTGGCCGCCGGGATTTCCAGATCAAGCACATGGGACACCGCGTAGAGCTTGGCGAAATTGAAGCTGCCGCTATGCGCTGCGACGCTGTGACCCGTGCCTGCTGCACGTTTGATGCCGAACGCCAGCGGCTCCACCTGTTTTACACGGGCAGCTGTGAGAAAGCTGCCCTGCTGGCTGCGCTGAAAGAAAGTCTGCCGCCTTTTATGCAGCCGAATACTGCTGTGCAGCTGGACGAGATGCCGCTGAATAAAAACGGCAAAATTGACCGCACGGCACTGGCTGCCCTGACGAAAAAAGGAGCCCATAAATGACCGACGCTTCTTTACAAAAAATTGCTGCCACCTACGGCACACCGACGTTTGTCTTTGACACTGACGCTTTGCAGACCCGCGTGCGCGCTATTCAGGCAATCTGGGGCAGGGAAATCGACCTTTGCTATTCCATCAAAGCCAACCCATTTCTGCTGCCTGCCATGATGCAGGTCACAGCGCGGCTGGAAGTATGCAGTCCCGGAGAGCTTTCGCTCTGCGAGAGCCTGCATGCTGCGGATGCACGTGTTATCTATTCGGGTGTGAATAAGACGCCCGTGGATATTGCCCGCGCCGTGGCCGACGGCGTCGGCACCTGCACAGCGGAATCTCTGCTGCAGGTCCGCTATCTGCAGGATGCTGCACGCAAGGCCGCCAAACGGCTGCCTGTGCTGCTGCGGCTGAACGCGGGCAGTCAGTTCGGCATGTCAAAGGAGGATCTTTTCACCGCATTGGCGCATCGCAGGGAAACACCTGATCTGGAGTTTATCGGCATTCACTACTTTGTCGGGACCCAGCGCAAAAAGCTGGTCAATCAGCAAAAAGAGCTGGCCATGCTACGGGAACTGTACGCTGAAATTGAGCAGACCTTCGGCCTGCGTCTGCCGGAACTGGAATACGGCCCAGGGCTGGCGGTGCCGTATTTTGACGGCGACGATTTTACCGACACACTGTCCCCGGCCAAAGACCTTGCGTCAGCACTGCGCGAAGTCAGCAGCTGGGTCCATCTGACCGTTGAGATGGGCCGCTTTTACACCGCCGAATGCGGTTATTACCTGACCACCGCCATGGACTGCAAGGACCACGGCGGGCAGCACTACTGCATTGTGGACGGTGGAATGAACCACCTGAATTATCTTGGCCAGATCATGGGTATGAAACGCCCGCATCTGCGCCATTTTGCTGCCCGGGCAGCTTCCGTACAGGACTGGACACTTTGCGGCAGCCTTTGTACTACGAACGATGTTCTTGTGCGCAGTATGCCGCTGGCCGGACTATGCCCCGGCGACCTGCTTGTTTTTGAAAACACCGGTGCCTACTCTGTTACGGAAGGGCTTGGTCTGTTTTTGAGCCGCGACCTGCCGCAGGTCATTCTGTGGCAGAACGGCACGCCGCACCCGGTACGCAGCGAAACGCCGACCTATCCCATCAATACACCCGCTGTGTAAGATAATTTGAAAAGGAGAAATACCAATGGAACGTTTACTGGAAATTTTAAGCGAAATCAAAGAGGACGTGGACTTTTCCACCTGTACAACGCTGATCGATGACGGCATCCTGGACTCTTTCGACATTCTGCAGATCATCTCGGCCCTGAATGAGGAATACGACATTTCGATCCCCGCATCCGAAATCATGCCGCAGAACTTCAACAGCGCCGAGGCCCTTTACAAGATGGTCCAGCGCCTGCAGGAAGATTGATGTCCGAGATGCCCGGAATGCCCGAAATATAAGATAACGCTTGCATTTATTCCAAACTTATTGTATAATACTAAAAGCGGACAGGGCTGAATTGCGCTGTTTCGCGTACAGATGCAGGTCCCGCGCGTGGGCAGCCTGTGAACCATGTCAGGCGGGGAACCGAGCAGCATTAAGCGGCGCTTGCCTAGTGCCGCGGTCAAGCCTGCATCTGTACGCAAAGCAGCGCAGCCGCGTGCTCTGCCCGCTGTTTTTTGTAGCTTTGCAGGAGGTGAGCCGATGTACCGTGCCCTGTATCGAAAATGGCGTCCCCAGCGCTTTGCGGACGTGGTTGGCCAGACGGCCATCGTCACGGCCCTGCAGAACCAGATTTCTGCCGGGCGCATCGGCCATGCGTATCTGTTCACCGGCACCCGCGGCACCGGCAAGACGACCTGCGCCAAGATCTTTGCCAAGGCGGTCAACTGTCTGGACACCTCCAGCCCTGACCCCTGCGGCGAGTGTGAAATTTGTAAGGGCATTGACTCCGGTTCCATCATGGACATCATCGAGATGGATGCCGCGTCGAACAACGGTGTTGACGACATCCGCGACCTACGCGACGAGGTAGCCTATCTGCCGTCAGTCTGCAAGTACAAGGTCTACATCATCGACGAGGTGCACATGCTCTCCACCGCGGCGTTCAACGCGCTGCTCAAAACGATGGAGGAACCGCCCGAGCACGTCATCTTTATCTTAGCCACCACCGAGGTGCAGAAGGTTCCCGTCACGATTTTGAGCCGCTGCCAGCGGTATGACTTCACCCGCATCACAGCGGATGACATTGCCGGGCGGCTGCTCTACGTGGCCGGGCAGGAGAAGATCGAGCTGGACGAGAACGCCGCACAGTTGATTGGCCGTCTGGCCGACGGTGCCATGCGTGACGCGCTGTCCATTCTGGACACCTGCGCCGGTGTCGACAACCACGTGGACGAGGCGCTCGTCCGCCGTATGGCCGGTGTCACGGACAGGGGCTACCTGTTTGAGATCAGCGACGCCATCGCGGCAGGGGACTCCGTCACTGCACTGGAAAAAATCGCCGAGCTGCGCCAACAGAGCGTCGATATGCGCCGCCTCTGCATGGAGTTGGCCGGGCATTACCGCAATCTGATGCTCTGCGCGCTGCCGGGCGGCACGTCGCTTCTGACCGGCATCTCGCCGGAGGAGGAGGCCGCCTACACCCAGCGCAGGGGCTTCCCGCAGCGGGAAGCCATCCGTGCGGTCAATGCGTTCGGCTCGGCGCTTGAGAAAATGAGCCGCGGCACTGACCAGCGCATTGAGCTGGAGCTGGCGATTTTCTCGCTGACTCAGCCCGAAACTGCCGCCGCACCTGTTATCATCCAGCAGCCCGCCCCGGCAGCACCCGCCGCGCCACAGGCGTTCGCCAGCGCGCCGCGCGCCTACACGGCAGCGCCGCCGGTACAGGCTGCGCCCTCTGTAGTGCCGCCCGTGGTACAGCCGCAGAACGTTCCCGCCGCTGCACCGGATGATGTACCGCCGCCCATTGACGATGACCCGCCGTTCCTGCAGCCGGAGCTGAAGCCCGCCCCGCAGCAAACTCCCGCACCGGTACCGCCAGCACCCGTTGCCCCGGTCCCGCGTAAGGCCGAGCCGCCGCGGCAGGCAGGCCCGCTGGAGCCGTTCGCCTTCTGGCCCGCCGTGCTGGCCGATTTGGAGGAGAATGATGCGATGCTCATCTCCTTTTTGCGCGGCACACGGGCCTACTGTGACGGCAAGCGCGTGCTGTTTGAGTGCAGCGACGCCTTCCGCGATTATATCCGCAATAACCGGGAAGTCAGCAAGCGTCTTAAGGAAGCTATCTACCGTGTATCGCGCACCAAGTACAGTATCGGCCCCTATGAGGAGCCAAAGACCGACGACACCACCGCTGCCGTCAGCCTGGATGAGACCCTGCACACGATGCAGGCGCTTGGTGTCGATTTGAAAATCGTTGATAAATAATTATTTTTGGAGGATACAACCATGAAAGCAAGACTGCCCAAGGGCTATGGCCGACCCGATCCCAACGCCATGATGCGTCAGGTCCAGAAGATGCAGGACGACATCCGCGCCAAGCAGGAGGAGCTCGAAGCCAAGGAGTACACCGGCACCGCCAGCGGTGAGATGGTCACTGTCACGATGAACGGCAAGCACGAGATCACCGCCGTCAAGATCAAGCCCGAGGCCGTCGACCCTGATGATATTGAAATGCTTGAGGATCTGATTGCCGCCGCCGTCAACAGCGCCTCCGCTGCCGTTGACAAGGACTCCGAGGAGGAGATGTCCAAGATGACCGGCGGTCTGAACATCCCCGGTCTGGGCTAAGAGGCTGCCTATGTTCAACAACAATGTTGAGCCGCTGGAAAATCTGATCGACCAGTTTGCCCAGTTTCCCGGCATTGGCCGCAAAAGTGCGGTGCGTATGGCCTATCAGGTCATGTCGATGCCGCCCAAGCAGGCCATGGAGCTGGCCAAGGCGATTGAGCACGCCAAAAGTGACCTGCACCGCTGCCGCATCTGTCAGGACTACACCACCGGCGATGTCTGCAAGATCTGCGCCTCCCAGAAGCGTGACCGCAGCATCATCTGCGTGGTCGAGGGCCCGCGCGACATCAAGTCGATTGAGCGCACCCACGAGTACAACGGCCTGTACCATGTGCTGCACGGCCTGATTTCGCCGATGGATGGCATCGGTGCAGATCAGCTCTGCATCAAGGAACTGCTGGCCCGTCTGAATGACACCGTCAAGGAGGTCATCATGGCCACCAGCCCGACGGTGGAGGGCGAGGCCACGGCGATGTATATCGCCAAACTCATCAAACCTCTGGGCATCAAAACGACCCGCCTGGCCTATGGCCTGCCCGTCGGCTCGAGTCTGGAATACGCCGATGAGACGACGCTGTACCGTGCCATGGCCGGACGCGGCGAGATGTAAAAAAATTCCTGTACCGCTTTTGCCGGTACAGGTTTTTTATTGCAGCTTTATTTCAGCAGACCGTAATCCCGCAGACAGCGCTGTATACCCGTCAGGGTATCGTCAAAGCCGACACCCGCTGCCGCACGCAACCTGCCGCCGTCCATCAGCAGGCTGCGCGGCCAGTCTGCCGCCTCTACGACGGGGTGGATGTCCAGCAGCGCACAGGCGCGCCGGGCCGTCGTGACCATGTCGCAGTCGTTCTCGCTGCCAAAGTTGTACACACCGCCCGGCAGTTCCATGGCCTGGGTCAGGCGCTCCACGGCCTCCCGCACATAGGTGATGCCGCGGTAGTCCCGCGCCGAAAACCGCAGCGTCTCCTGCCGCATAGCGGCGGTCAGCAGGTTCAGCAGGAAGTTACCGCGGATCGGCAGGCCGTACCCGGGCAGGTCGTACATCCAGGCCGCCCGCAGCAGCACGGCATCGGACAAAATATCCAGCACGCGCTGCTCCATCTCCTGCTTGTGGCGGCCATAGACGTTGGCGGGGGAGAGCGGTGTATCCTCGTCAAACGGCCCGTGCTCAGTAAGGCCCGTGTAGACCTGGTCAGAGCTGAACGCAACCAGCTTTGCGCCGCTTTTTTGCGCTGCAGCCGCCATCCAGCACGGCAGCAGAACGTTGGCGCGGTAGGACTCGTCCGGGTGCTTTTCGCTGTAGCCCGTGTCAGAGAGCGCCGCCGTGTGTACGATCACATCCGGCTGCTCGCGCCGCACCCAGTCGGCCACGGTCTGCTCATCCGCTGCGGCCAGCATTCCTTTGGGGAAGGCGCACAGCTCGTACCGCCCCGCCAGCTGGGTCATGATGCGTGCCCCCACAAAGCCGCCCGCGCCGGAGACCAATAGCTTTTTCATGTCTTTTCCCTCGCAATACGATTTTTGTCTTTATTGTACCGTTTTTGCGCAGCTGTTGCAAGCGGCTTGACAAATTCCGCGCCGGTTTGTATAATAGAAACACCTAAAACAGGTGTGGATTTTTACAGTTCTGATACTACTTTTCGCCACACAACGCTTTCTTTCCGGGAAAGCGTTGTGTGGTTTTTATTGTGTCAAAAGGAGGAGCCCATGAACGATACCTTCATGAAAGAAAAGCCGATTTTTCCGCTGCTGACCTCAATGGCCCTGCCCATGGTCGTCTCGATGCTGGTCAATGCACTGTACAACATCGTGGACAGCCTCTTTGTCGCCCGCATCAGTGAGGAAGCCATGACTGCGCTGTCCCTCGTCTACCCGGTGCAGAACCTCATCAACGCGATTGCCATCGGCTTCAGCATCGGCATTGCTGCGCTGATCTCGCTGCATCTCGGTGCAGGCAACAAAGAAAAGGCTGACATGGCCGCCACCCACGGCATGGTGCTTTCGCTGATCCACGGCGTCGTGATTTCCATCGTCTGCACCGCCATCATGCCGCGGTTCCTGCGCTCCTTCACCAGCGACGAGACCGTCATTGCCATGGGCGTGACCTACTCCCGTGTTGCCTTTATGTTCGCCGTCGTCATCATGGCCGCCATGGCGTTTGAGAAGATCTTTCAGGCGGTGGGCCGGATGAACATTACGATGATCGGCCTGATGGGCGGCTCGGTCTGCAACATCATTCTGGACCCGCTGCTGATTTTCGGCATCGGCCCGTTCCCCAAAATGGGCATTGCCGGTGCGGCGCTGGCTACCGGCATCGGCCAGATGGTCCCTGTCATCTTCTATCTGATCGTCTACTTCGTCAGCCCTATCCCGGTCAGGCTGCGCTCCGGCTGCCTGAAGCCGGACGCCAAAATGGCCCTGCAGCTCTATTCCATCGGCGTACCGGCCATCCTGAATCTGGCGCTGCCCTCGGTGCTCATCACCTTCCTGAACTCGCTGCTGGCCGTCTACTCTCAAAGCTATGTCGTCGTGCTGGGTATCTACTATAAATTACAGACCTTCCTGTACCTGCCCGCCAACGGCATTGTGCAGGGTCTGCGCCCCATCATCGGCTACAACTACGGTGCGGGGGAGTATGACCGCGTCAAAAAGCTCTACCGCACGTCCATGGGCATGTGCGCCGCCATCATGGCCGCGGGTACGGTGCTCTGTCTGGCGCTGTCCGGCCAGCTGATCGGGCTTTTCAGCTCGAACGCCGAGACCATCGCCATCGGCACGTCGGCCCTGCGCATCATCTGCGTCGGTTTCATCGTCTCGACGATTTCAGTCGTCGCCTCCGGCTCGCTGGAGGGTCTCGGCATGGGCGTGCAGTCACTGGTCATCTCGCTGTGCCGTTACATCGTCGTCATCATGCCGCTGGCCTGGCTGTTCTGCCGCCTGCTGGGTGCCGACGGCATCTGGAACGCCTTCTGGGTGACCGAGGTCATCACGGCGGGCATTTCACTGGTCGTATACCACAAGAGTGTGAAGCTGAAATAAACCAACAGGAGCCTGACCACAGCCGGTCAGGCTCCTGTTTTATATAAGTAAAAGGCTTCCCCAGAGGGGGAAGCCTCAGACTGTCGAAAAAGGTGCGTTCACCCCTTG
>OLXW01000419.1_pt1 | contig 29413 bp, 27 predicted proteins | sample 1673551 | NCBI WGS metagenome assembly OLXW01 (sample SAMEA103958114, study PRJEB25191) | human gut metagenome | reverse complement strand
GTCGAAACAGCGGCAATTTTCTTTGGTTCTTTCTTTTGTTGGCAAAAGAAAGAACGAGTTCCCGGGAGGCAGCCGTCCCCGGTCCGGCCACGTACCAAAAAAGGCGAACTCGGAACATCCCCAAATTCGCCTTTTTAATGTTATAACGTCCGAATTACTCCACAGAGATCATGTAGTAGTACACGGGCTGGCCGCCGCTGATGTGGCTGACCTCGACACTGCCGCCGCACTTGGCGCGCACCAGATCGGTCGTCTTTTCGGCGTCCTCGTCGCTGACGTCGCAGCCGGAAATGACCGTGATGAACTGGGTGTCCTTCTTCTTCATGGAGCGGGCCAGACGATAGGTCATCTTGACCAGGTCGGTGCCGGTGGCAACGATTTTGCCGTTCTCCAGCGCCATGATCTCGCCCTTCTTGATGGGCTTGCCGTCAAACTCGCTGTCGCGGGCGGCATAGGTGATCAGACCCGTGCTGACGCGGTCCGCCGCCTGCATCATGGCAACGGCGTTCTCCTCCGGCTTCAGGTCGGGGTCAAAGTTCAGCATGGCGGTCATGCCCTGGGGCACGGTGCGGGTGGGCAGCACGATGACCTTGCGGTCCGCGAGCTTCTGCGCCTGCTCGGACGCCATGATGATGTTTTTGTTGTTGGGCAGAACGAGCACGGTCTTGGCGGGCACGCTCTGGATGGCGGCGAGGATGTCCTCGGTGGAGGGGTTCATCGTCTGGCCGCCGCTGACAACCGCGTCCACGCCCAGGTCGCCGAACACAGCCTTCAGGCCCTCGCCCGCGGCCACGGCCACAAAGCCGTACTCGCGCTCGGGGTCAACGGCGGCGTAGGTGAACTCGCTGTCCTTCTTCTCCTCGGCCTCGGCCTGCTTTTCCAGCCCCTTCGCCTGCTTCTGGCGGGCGAGGAACTGCTCGTGCATGTTTTCAATTTTAAAATTGGTCAGGTAGCCGTACTTGATGGCCTCGCTCAGCATCATGCCGGGGTCGGAGGTGTGGACATGGCAGTTGGCAACGTCGTCGTCCTCGATCACAACAACGGAGTCGCCGTTGGACTCAAGGAAGGCGCGCAGGCGGGTAACGCTGGCATCGGCATCCTTGTGCAGCAGGAACTGGGTGCAGTAGCCGTTCTTGATGTCCTCGACCTTCATCAGGTCGTCGGCAAAAACGCCCTTGCCTGCGGCTTCGCTGGATACCTTGGGCTTGGCGGCGACCTCGGCACCGGCGATGATCTCGCCGCCGTCGAACACCTGCTTCATGCCCTCAAAGATCAGCATGATGCCCTGGCCGCCGGCGTCCACGACACCGGCCTTTTTCAGCACGGGCAGCAGGTTCGGGGTGTCGTCCAGCGCGGCCTGACCGGCCTGCAGCGTGGCGTCCCACATGGCAGGAACGTCCAGCTCGGTGCAGTCGGCGGCCTTCTCGGCAGCCAGACGGGAGACGGTCAGGATCGTGCCCTCGGTGGGCTTCATGACGGCCTTGTAGGCGGCCTCGACGCCCTGCTGCAAGGCGGCAGCCAGGTCAGCGGAGGATGCCTCGGTCTTGTCCTTCAGCGCCTTGGAGAAGCCGCGGAACAAAAGGCTCGTGATAACGCCGGAGTTGCCGCGGGCGCCGCGCAGCATGGCGGAGGCAGCGGTCTTGCTGGCCTCGGCCACGGTGCAGCTGTCGGGCATGGCCTCAAGCTCGGCGCGGGCGGCGCCGATGGTCATGCTCATGTTCGTGCCGGTATCACCGTCCGGAACGGGGAAAACGTTCAGCTCATCCACGCGGGTGCGCTGGTTGGCAATGTTGTTGGCGCCGGAAAGAATGGCGTCGCGCAGGGTCTGGCCAGTAATCATGGTTTCGTTACACCTCATATTTTTTGGGTAAAACAGTCTTTAGTCGGCAATGACGTCGTCCACGTAGACATCGATGCGGGCGACCTTTAAGCCGGTGGCAAGTTCAACTTCGTCCTTGACGCGGTGGGTGATGCTTTGGGTGATGGTCGAGATGTTCAGACCGAACCCGACCTTGATATGCAGGGCGATGACCAGCTTGCCGGCCTCCTGCGTGACGGTGACGCCCTTCGGCGGCAGGCTGCCGGTGCGCAGGGCGCTGCGCACAACGCTTTCAGCCGGGGCCTGACCCATGGCGGCAATGCCGTAGCACTGCTTGGCGGCCTGCTCCACCAGGCCGGAGAAGTAGTCATTCGTCAGCGAAATATGTCCATAGGGATTGACCTTGGTGATCATCTGCGATCCTCCTTTTCAGGGTTAGCTGCGGCTAAGCCAGCAACTGTACTATATGAATCTTTAGCTATTATACACCATTTTTCCCCGCTTGAACAGGGCATTTCGGAGAAATTTATTTTGGCGCGTGGATTTAACATTCCATTCACAAAGTTTACAGCGCAAGAGTATATACTGTTTACAGAAGTATGACAACCTTACCAAAGGAGCCCGGTTTAAACCATGAACCTTTTATTCTTTTTGACACCCAAGCAGGACGTCCTGTACATTTACGAGGATTTCACCCTGCGCCAGACGCTGGAAAAATGGTCCAACCAGCGCTACGCCACCATCCCTGTTCTGAAGCGCAACGGCGAGTATGTCGGCAGCATCACCGAGGGCGATATCCTCTGGGGCATGAAAAATCTGCACGGGCTGGACCTTGAAGCCAGCGAGGACGTGCCGATTTCCAGCTTCCCCCGCCGCCGCGATTACAAGGCCGTTACCGTGACCACCGACATGCCGACGCTTTTAAAGGCAGCCATCGAACAGAACTTTGTGCCGGTGGTGGATGACCGCAATGTGTTCATCGGCATGGTGCGCCGTACCGTGCTGCTGCGGGAACTGTACGACAAATATACGACCCTGCCGACGGATAAGCGCTTCAAGGGCAGCCACCCGTCGATGTAAGGGCTTGCAATCCGCCGCGCGTTGCGGTATAATCAGCACAACGAACAGAGAGGTCGCACAGGACTTCTCTGTTTTATTTTTTACAGTGAGGTGTGAACGCTTGCGCCGGGGCTGGCGGCTATGGCCGTCTCGGAGGATGGACTGACGGAGGCCGTATGCCTGCCGGATAAAAGGTTCGTCTGGGCGGTGCAGTGGCACCCCGAATTTTCGTTCCGCGTGAATGGGGACAGCCGAAAGATTTTTAAGGCGTTTATAGAAAGCTGCTGAAACAAAAAGCCGCTGCAGCACAGGCTTCTGTGCTGCAGCGGTTTTTTGTGCGAGGCATCTGCCGTATGCGCGGGTCGATGACGAGCATCGGCCCCGGCAGGGCCTTACGCGGTTTTCTTTGCCGCGGCCTTCTTCTTTTTCTTCTTGCGGGCGATGAACAAAATTACCAGCAGCAGTGCGGCTGCGGCGCCGCAAGCCGCCGCGAGCAGGGGCACCTTGCTGGCGGGCATCTGCACAGCGGCGAAGGCCGTCGTACCGGCGGGGGCGGTGCAGGTCAGATAGCTGCCGTCCACGCTTGTGTCGGCCTGCTGCCAGCCTGCGTCGGTCCTGACCCACAGCACGGTGTTGTCCGTCGTCTCCGGCGGCATATAGCGCAGCGTGTGGCCGGTGTCGGCGGGCAGCTCCAGGCCCCACGCCTCCACCAGCGTGCCGGGGGTCTCGGGCGCGTCGTCCACCTCATGGAGCATCAGCTCGTCGGTGGTGTCGAAGCTGCCCTCCACCAGCACAAGGGAGCGTTCACCGCGCTTTTCCTGGCTCTGGCGGACCGTGTTTATGTCGCTGTACTCGGCGTGGATCGTCGCGTCAAACGTCATGCCGGTCAGATCCACATCCTCCCAGCTGCCGTACTGGCCCTGGTGGTTGGGAACCGGCGGCAGCTGATCCGTCGGGAAGTCGCTGCCGTACGGGATGTGGTATTCCTGGACCAGCGAATCCTCGTCGGTCACAAAGCGGACACAGATGCTGCCGAAATCGTCGGGCAGATTTTCCTGCGCGACGAAATCCTCGTAGGCCAGCGGTTCGGCAATGCCCTGGTAGCTGACGCTGTCGATGCCCGCGACGCCCCCGTCCACGAAGGTGTTGCCGGTCACGCTGCCGTCCAGCGGGTCGTCCACGATACCGGCAATCGCACCGATCTGTTCGGCAGCGTTGTCGATCATGACCATGGCGCGGCAGTTTTCGATGGTGGCACCGCTGCCGACAATGCCGCCGACCTGCTTTGCACCGGACAGGCGGCCCTTGGCGCAGCTCCCGCGGATCGTGGACTTGCTGATACCGGCCACGCCGCCGACGCCGGTGGCGTCCTCGGCATCGAGGGTGCCAAAGCCCTTGCAGTCGATGACGGAGCCCATCTCGGCGTCGCCGACGATGCCGCCCGCGTTCTGCTTTTTGGCGCTGACCGTGCCGTAGTTTGTGCAGTCACGGGTGACGACGCGGGTCTTGAAGGTAAAGTTCAGCGACTCGCTGCCCGCGGTGGTGTAGTCGTCCTCGGGGTCCAAATCGTTCTCGCGGGCCATTGCACCGGTAATGCCGCCGGCGTTGAGGTCGGCATTGACCGTGCCGCTGTTGATGCAGTTCGTGACCTTGGCCTCGACGTCGTCATCGGTGTCGTCATCGGAAACATCATCCACGATGTCGTCTGCATCCCGGTTGACATTCTCGCTGGCACCGGACAGCGTCTGGCCGATCTTGTTGATCTGCTTCGAGATCGCCTTCACGTCGTTGATCAGCGCCTGGCTGTTGCTGCTGGCGTTGTTGTTCAGGCTGCTGACGATGTCGCCCATGCTGGTCAGGCTGCTGCTCAGATCGTTGCGGCTGGCCGTGATGGCGTCGCGGTTCGTCAGCTCGACCTTTGGAATTTCGACGTCCACGGAGTCCGGCAAGGCATCCGAAATGTCATTGAGCACATCCTTTGTGTCGGGCAGGTCGTCAAGACCCTCGGTGATGAGCGTATAGCCCGGGTCGATCGGATAGCGCTCGTCCGGCTTTGTGGCAGCGCCGTCGTCCTCGCTGACAACGGTGCTGTCAGCGGAATCGTCAACGGCTTCGGGGCCGGGCTGCCCGTGGGGGGTGCGGTCCGCCTCGCTGCCCTCTGCAGCGGGCTCCTGTGCGGGGGCAGTGTCCTGCGCTGCCGTACTGCTTTCGTCAGGCGTGGAGAGGTCAGCACTCTGCGCGGGCTCCTCCGAGGGGGACAGCGTGTAATTCGGATCGACAGGGTCGGTGTCAGACGGAGGCGTCGCTTCGCTGTAGTCGATGACTGTGTCCGAGTCCGCGGCATTGTCTCCGTCGCCCGCGCCGGGCAGGTTGGTATTCTTGAGGTCCTGCTTGAACTGGCTCAAGTCGGTCTTGATGGTCTGGGAACCGATGGACACGCCGTTTTCGGCCTGCTTCAGCAGATTCTCAATGGCATTGCGGGAGCTGGTCACGTTGTTCTTCAGCGCTTCGAGCTGGTTGGAAAGGTCACTGCTGGCGGCGCTGGCGTCATCGCAGGCGCGGTTGACCAGCGTCTGCAGCGTGCTCATCTCGTCGGAAAGCTCCTGCAGCGTGTCCTTTGTGTATTCCAGCGTGCTGCTCGGCTCCATCTGGCCGACGATGCCGCCGCCCTCCTTGCGGGCGTAGACAGTGCCGTAGTTGACGCAGCCCTCAATGTAGCCGGTCTGGCTGCCCGCGATGCCGCCGACGTTGTAGCCCATGTGCTGGTAGCCCACGGTGCCGCGGTTCATGCAGGCGCGGATGACACCGCCGGACTGGCCCGCAATGCCGCCGATGTCGGTGATGTCGGCGACGTTCTCGGTGCCGATCAGGTCGTTCAGCGTCAGCGAGGAAAGGTCGATGTCGTTCTGCTCCACCGTCGTGTTGACGCTGGAGGTGTTCGTGCAGTTGGCAATGATGCCGTGGTTTTCACCGGCGATGCCGCCGATGAAGTGCGCACCGTAGACACTGCCCGTGGTCGTGCAGCTTTCGATGACGCCGGCGGCCAGATTTGTGCCCGCGATGCCGCCGACAACGGACGCGCCGGAGGACACGCCCTCAAAGCGGCAGTTGTGCAGCGTACCGGCGTTGCTGCCCGCAATGCCGCCTACGGTGGAGCGGCTGCCGGTGGGCATCGAGCGGCCCCGGATGACGAGGTCGCGGACGTTGGCCCCCTGCTGTACATAGCGGAAGAAGCCGATGACCGAGCCGTCATCTACAAGGCTCAGGCCGGAGATCGTGTGGCCCTGCCCCTCAAATACGCCGCTGAAGGACGGGATGCCCGCAAAGCCGCTGCCGGTCAGTTCCAGATCGGCGTCCAGATAGACGGTGCGGTTTTTGCTCCAGCTGTCCAGGCGGCAGGAATCGACCAGCTGCAAAAGGTCATCGACGGTGCCGATGTGGAAGGTCTCCTTTTCGGCGGTGTCGGCGGTCCCGCTCTCCCCTTCCGCAAAAACGGGCAGGGTCAGCGCCAGCACAAGGCAGAGCGCCAGCAGCGCAGCCCAGAGGCGGCGCGTCAGGTCAGAAATGCGGTTCATTCAGCGTCGCCTCCCTTCGTGTCAGTGTCGGGCGTATCGGGTGTGCCTGGTTCGGGGGCACCGTCCTCGGATTCGTGGATGTTCTTCTCCGACAGGTACATGTCGGGCTTGTCAGCGGTAAATTCGGTGCCGGTGGCGATGTTCGCACTGAACTGGCCGTGCAGCACGCCCTTGATTTCAGCATCTACGACGCCGTTGATGTAGCCGCGCACGCGGCCATTGACGTGCATTGTGCCGCTGGCCGTGCGGGCCATACCGGCAACGCCCTTCATCTCAAAGCTCGTGCGCTCGATGATGGTGTCGCCCAGGATCAGGATCTGCGGCAGGACAAACAGAACCAGCATGATGGAAACGATCGTGCCGCGGCCCAGGCAGGTACCAATGGCGGCGATAACGGGGTTCGTGGTCAGCACGCTGATCAGAATACCCGCGGATGCCAGAATGGAGCCGGAGGTGAAGATGGTCGGGAACGATTCGTTCAGCGCTGTGACGATGGCCTCCTTCGGGCGCATGACCTTCTTCAGGTCGGTGTAGTGGCTGGAGATAACGATGGCGTAGTCGATGTTTGCACCCATCTGAATGGAGTTGACGATCAGATAGCCGAGGAAGTACAGCGGGGTGTGCTGCAGGTACGGCACCGAGAAGTTGATCCAGATACTGCCCTGAATGACGATGATCAGCAGCACGGGCAGACCCGCGGACTTGAATGTGAACAGCAGGACCAGGATAACGAACAGCGCGGACAGCACACTGATCAGCAGGTTATCCTCGCCGAAGGAGCTGGACAGGTCCATGGCGCTCGTCGTATTGCCGACAACGTAGAACGAATCGGTGGCGTAGTATTTGCCGATGATGTCGTGCATCTTGTTGACGAAGGCGAACGTCTCGTCGGTCTCCTCGGGCAGGTTCAGATAGACGACCATACGGCTGTAATCGTCGCTCTGCAGCTGCTTCTGGGCTTCATCGAGCTGGTCGAACAGGTCGTCCAGCGTGTCCTGCACGTCGCCCGAGAGCGTGATGTTGCCGTCGTGCATCTCCTGTTCCAGGAACCTGAACATGTCGTAGATCGGCACTTTATAATCGTCCAGGCCGTTGATGATCTCGCCGTACTCGTCATGGTCGACGGCGTAGGCGCCGTACAGTGCCTTGGCAACCTCGAAGTCGAGGTTGGCCATCTCGGCCAGCTGGCGCGGTGTCACAGCGTCGGTCAGCATATAGCCGTCCATCGCTTCAATGTTGGCCAGACCCATCGTGGATTTGACCTCGGCGCAGGCGTCCAGCTCGTCGAGGATCCTGCCCTCGGACTCATAGTCGCCCGACGGCACAATGACGGCCACCATGTTGCTGGAACCGAAGGTGTTTTTGATTTTCTGGTAGGCGATCTGGCGCTCGCTCTGCTTGGCGGTGACCAGGTCGGTGTAGGTGTAGCAGTAGGGGCACAGGTTGGCAAAGACCGCCGCCGCCACGATGATGACGCCGAAGATCGGCGGGATGATAAAGCGGGTCTTGATGTCGAACTTGCCGACGGCGGTGATCTTGGGAATCAGGTTTTTGTGGCGGGTCTTGTCGATCAGCTTGCTGAACAGCACCAGCAGGCCGGGCATCAGCGTAAAGACACAGAGCATACTGAACAGGATAGCCTTGATCAGGACCGTAGCCAGGTCGCGGCCAATGCCGAAGTGCATGAACGCCAGCGCGGCCAGGCCGCTGATCGTCGTGAGCGAGGAGGAAGAAATCTCCGGGATAGCCTTGGAAAGCGCGGCAATGCAGGCCTCGCGGGTGGGCAGCGTCTCATGCTCATCGCTGAAACGGTGGCACAGAATGATGGCGTAGTCGATGGCCAGCGCCAGCTGCAGTATGACGGTGACCGAGTTGGAGATGAAGCTGATCGTGCCGCACAGGAAGTTTGTGCCCATGTTCAGCAGCGCCGCCGCGCCGAAGGTCATGAGGAGGACCGGGACCTCGGCATAGGAGCGGGAGGTCAGCGTCAGCACGACGACGATGATGATGGCCGCAATGATGACGATGACGAGCATTTCCGATTGCAGGTCCGCGGAGGAATCGTAGCCGACCTCGGAATAGATCGAGGTGTCGTAGCTGCCCTCAAGCTCGTCGCGGATCTCCTGCAGGGCGTTCTCGGCGCGCTCGTCCCCTACTTCTGCGTCAAAGCTGACGGAGAACAGCGCCGACGCATTCGTGTAATGCTCGTCGGTGTCGTCAAATTCGACGGTGGTGACTCCCTCGATGTCCTCAAGCCGGGACTGGATGTCCAGCGCAGTATCGTAGGTGATGTTGGACACCATGACGTTGGCCGTGCCGTAGGTGACGAAGTTGTCATTCATCACGGTCAGGCCCTGGCGGGTCTCGGTGGTGTCGGGCAGGTAGGTCGTGATGTCGTCCTCGACCTTGACCCAGCCCGTGGCGATGGCACTGAAAATCAGCGCAAATATGTATAACAGGAAGAACAGGTTGCGTTTATCAACGATAAACGAAGCCAGCTTTTCCATCCCGCCGCCTTTTGGCTTTTCGTTCTCCAAGAGTATACAGCCTCACTTTCCCATTTTATTCGATACTAAAAGGATACATCAATATTATACGAAATGCAAGGCCCATGCAACACGGTCAAATTCAGAGGAATGTACAAAGAAGCGAGGAAGTTTTTGTTAAGGTACACAAAAAAACACCGTGCGGTGTTAAACCACACGGTGTTGAAAAAGCTATTGGTAAGCTAAATTACTTCAGCTCGACCTTAGCGCCGACCTCGGCCAGCTTCTTCTGGATGTCCTCGGCGTCAGCCTTGGAAGCCTGCTCCTTCAGCTTGGCGTTCGGGGTCTCAACCAGCTTCTTGGCCTCCATCAGGGAAGCGCCGGTCAGCTCCTTAACGGTCTTGATGACCTGCATCTTGTTAGCGCCAACGTCAGCCAGGATGACGTCAAACTCGGTCTTCTCCTCCTCAGCGGGAGCAGCAGCGCCGGCGGCAGCGGGAGCGGCAGCAGCAACAGCAGAAACGCCGAACTCCTCGCAGATGGTGTCAACGAGCTCTTTCAGCTCCAGAACAGTCATAGTCTTGACAGACTCGACAATGGCAGTGATCTTCTCAGAAGCCATGGTAGTTACCTCCATAAATTTTATAGTTTTAAGCGGCGCGGTTTGTATTCAAGGAGCGCTGCGCCGGTGCGCTCAACCTGCTAAACCTAAACTCAGGCAGCAGTCTCGTCCTGCTTGTCGACGATACCCTGCAGGGCAACAGCCAGACCGCCAACGATACCGTTGAGGGAGCCAGCCAGAATGGAGAGCAGGCCTTCGCGGTTGGGCATGGTAGACAGGCTCTTGATACCTGCAGCGTCCATGACCTGACCATCGCAGAAGCCGCCCTTGACGACGAAGCGCTTGGACTTGTCGGCGTCAGCAAACTTGCACAGGATGCGAGCAGCAGCAGCCGGATCCTCCGGAGACAGAGCGATAGCCGTGTCACCCTTGAAGTACTCGGTCAGACCCTCGTACTGGGTGCCCTTGACGGCCAGGCGCAGCATGGTGTTCTTGACGACCATGTAGTGCACGCCAGCCTCACGCAGCTCCTTACGCAGCTTGGTGTCATCAGCAACGCTGATGCCGTTGTAAGCAACGACAACACCGGCCAGAGAGCCTGCGATCTTCTCGTTCAGATCAGCAACAAGAGCCTTCTTAGCTTCCAGAATCTTTGCACTGGGCATTTGAAATTCACCTCATTCCACTTACAGATTGGTTTCGGTAAGCGGCTTTTTATGTGATATACAGAAAAAAGCCCCTTCCCGTCGCCGGGAAAGGGCTTGAAAGCATTGCAATCAAACGCACGTTTCTCGGCAGGTGGGTAAAACCCGTTATGCCTTGCGGCACCTGCTGTCTCAAAAACAGCTTAATTAGTATAGCACGCGAACGTGCGTTTGTCAAGCGTTTTTCAGCTCAGAACTGAAAAACTTATACGCCGTACTTGTTGGTAGCAACGCGGACGCCGGGGCCCATGGTGGTGGCGATGGTAGCGCTCTTGAAGTACTGGCCCTTGGCAGCGGCGGGCTTAGCCTTGGCGATGGCATCCAGGACGGTGTCCAGGTTGGTCATCAGCTTCTCGGCGCCGAAAGAGGCCTTGCCGATGGGCACATGGATGATGTTCTGCTTGTCCAGACGGTACTCGATCTTACCGGCCTTAGCGTCGGTAACAGCCTTGCCGACGTCGGGGGTAACGGTGCCGGCCTTCGGGTTGGGCATCAGACCACGGGGGCCCAGGACCTTACCGAGACGGCCAACGCGGCCCATCATGTCGGGGGTGGTGACCAGAACGTCGAAGTCCAGGTAGCCGCCGGCGATCTTGGCGATCAGATCGTCATCACCGACCTCCTGTGCACCGGCAGCCTCAGCGGCCTTGGCGGCGTCGCCCTTGGCGATGGCGATAACGCGGACGTTCTTACCGGTGCCGTTGGGCAGGACAACAGCGCCGCGGACCTGCTGGTCGGCGTGACGGCTGTCAACGCCCAGGCGGACGTGCAGCTCAACGGTCTCGTCGAACTTAGCGGTAGCGGTCTTGCAGCACAGCTCCAGGGCCTCGTTGGGATCGTAAGTCTTGTTATTCTCGATCAGCTTAGCAGCGTCGATATACTTCTTGCCGTGTTTCATTGCGTATTACCCTCCTATTCAGCCCTCAACGGTAACGCCCATGCTGCGGGCGGTGCCCTTGATCATGCTGACAGCGGCCTCCAGGGAAGCAGCGTTCAGGTCGGGCATCTTGGTCTTGGCGATCTCCTCGGCCTGAGCCAGCGTGATGGAGCCAACCTTGTTCTTGTTGGGCACGCCGGAAGCAGTGTCGATGCCGGCAGCCTTCTTGATCAGAACGGGCGCCGGAGGAGTCTTGGTGATGAAGGAGAAGGAGCGGTCAGCGTAGACCGTGATGACGACGGGGATGATCATGCCCATCTGGTTCTTGGTACGCTCGTTGAACTCCTTGGTGAACGCCATGATGTTGACGCCCTTCTGACCCAGAGCAGGACCAACAGGGGGAGCCGGAGTTGCCTTGCCGGCGGGGATTTGCAGCTTGATGTAGCCAGTGATTTTCTGTGCCATAATACTTGCACCTCCAAATTTTGTGGTGAGTTGCGGCCTGCGGTGCAGACCTCCCACGGGCGCACGACCTCCGCGCGCCCTATAAAAACCGTACCCCGGGCACAGGCCCGTTCGCGGTCTTTACCGGAAACTAGGGTGTCCTGAGAAAAACTCAGAACAGCTTGACCTGATGCAGCTCCAGCTCTGCCGGAAGCTCGCGGCCAAACATGGTGATCCTTACGCGCACCTTGCGCGCAGGAATGTCGATCTCGTCGACGGTGCCGACGGAGCCTTCCATCGGACCGGCGGTGATCTCAACCGTATCACCGACCTTGTACTCGACCTCAAGGTCAACGGTGGTTTCGACGCCCATCTTGGCAACCTCCGCCTCGGTCAGGGGCTCGGGCTTGGACTCCGGGCCGACAAAGCCGGTGCAGCCGCGCGTGTTGCGCACGATGTACCAGGTGTTGTCGTTCATGACCATTTTAATAAAGACGTAGCCGGGGTAGAGCTTCGACTGAACCTCTTTCTCGCCGGTCTTGTTGCCGCGCTTGTCAAAAACTTCTTCAATGCGGGTCTCGGTGGGAACCTTGACGTCGCAGATCAGATCCTGCAGGTGGCGGTTCTCCACCATCGTCATCAGATCGGTTGCGACCTTGTTCTCATAGCCGGAATAGGTATGTGCCACATACCAATTTGCTTGCTCAGCCATTGTCTTTGCCTCCGCTCAACGCGCTCAGGCGCCGATCAACAGGTGGATGGCGCCGCCAAAGATGAGGTCCAGCAGGATCAGCACGACCGCTGCGACCAGCACGACCACGATAACGGTGATCGTATTGGTTTTGACGTCGTTCTTGCTGGGCCACACGACCTTTTTCAGCTCGCTCTTCGTATCTTTGAAATACTTGCCGATCCCTTTGAAAAAGTTCTTGACCTTGTCGAAGAAGGAGACCTTCTTCTTGCCGTCGTTCTTTTTGGGCTTGTCGCTTTGAGTCTGGGCTGCAGCGGTGGCTGCTTTATTGTCTGCCATCTCTAAGCTCCTATCCTCACTTGGTTTCGCGGTGAAGGGTATGCTTCTTGCAGAAACGGCAATACTTCTTCATCTCAAGACGGTCCGGAGAGTTCTTCTTGTTCTTCTCCTTGTTGTAGTTGCGCTGCTTGCACTCCGTGCAGGCCAGGGTGATCTTGACAGTCATTGTTCGGCACCTCCATTATCGGTTAATAAGCCTCCCTCGCGCTTGCAGGCGCCCTTGAAAAAGGGCATAAAAAATAAACCCGCAAAAGAGGTGCTATCATAATAACACGACTGCGGGTCTACGTCAAGCGGTTTTGAAAAAATTCTTGTAAAATTTTGACGGCCTTGCGCCGAACGCAGAAGCGGAAGCTCCGCGGGCGGGCATAGCCGCGTTCCCCGTCACAGCAGGAGGGCGCAAACGGCTGCCATCCCCTCCTCCGTCAGCTGCACGCCGCCCCGGGCAGCGGCCACGGCGGCGGTGGTGTAGTCGATCGTCAGGGCGGTGCGGGCACTTAAATAGGCCAGTGTCTCGCCCAGGGCGTTCAGGTCTGCGGCCAGCAGGTCGGTCAGCAGCCGGGCACTGCGGCTGCGCAGACCGTCGGGCAGACCGGCCAGCAGCGCCGGGTCCTGCCGCAGGAACGCCGCCCAGACGGCGGCGCGGGCCATGCAGCCCTCCCCTGCCCCGGGCAGCGCCGCCTGCAATTGGGCGATCAGCTCCGACGCCTGCGCGGCGGTACACACGGCGATGGAGTCCTCGCCGTAGCCCAGGCGCGTGCGTGCGGCGGCATCCAGCAGCGATGCCGTGTCGATGCGTGCCGAGGCTGTGCGGCCCGCGCAGTCCGCCCAGGTGGCGGGCGTGGCCGCGATATAGTGCAGCGCCGGGGCGGCGGTCTCCCCCGTAGCCACCGTGCCGACGAGCAGCTGTGCGGCCCGCCCGGCCCCGGCAGACAGCGCACACTCCGCCAGCGTTGTTGTGCCCGAGGGTGCGCTGACGCGCAGCGAACCCGGCAGTGCGCAGAGTGTGACCGTCTGCTGCGGGCCGTCCGCACGGGCCAGCACAAAGGCGGGCTCCTCCTGCTGGACGACGAGCAGCAGCGTATACACGCCCTGCGCACCCAGCTCGATGTGCAGCGTACTGTCCGCCGCCGACGCCTGGCGCAGGAGCTGCTGCTTCTGGTATTGGTCGGTGAAGAACGCGACGGTCAACACCATCGGCAGCAGAAGAAGCAGCGTCAGCCCGAGGCTGTACCAGAAAATTCCGCGGTTGGAACGCATAACCCACACTCCCCCAGCAAAGACTATGCCTACAGTGTAGGCCGCAAGGGCTGCGCTTATACACTATTATAAAGGAGTGCCTGGTATGTTTGATGAATTTGGACCCCGCGGTGCCGAGGATGAGCGCGAAGGCTTCTGGACCGATTTGAGCGAGGTGCCCGACGAGCAGTACCGCGACGAGGATGAGCCGAAGCAGACGCAGGAGGTCATTGTCCCACCCGCGCAGGAGCCGTATGGCCCGGGAATCGTGCCGCCGGAGGAGAGCTAAAGTAAAAAGGCTTCCCCCGCGGGGGAAGCTGTCGCCGCAGGCGACTGATGAGGGGCGAGCTTGCGGAGGCAGCCCGTACACGGGGAGACGTCGCAAGCTCGCCCCTCATCCGGCCTCGGGCGGGGCCTCGGCCACCTTCCCCCACGGGGGAAGGCACGTACATTTATACCTTTTGATACACCAAAAACCGGAACCCGATCTCTGTCGTCAGGCGTTCACATTCCGCAAGCCGGGCTGCGCCGTCGGCGGGGGTGTTCCAGTAATAGGGCGTCATGGCAAACAAATCCTGCACACTCTGCCCTTCCAGCGTGATGACAGCGGTGGACTCAACGGCCTTCACAAACGCAAAGCCGTCGTATTCGGTCTGTCGGACCTCGTTTTCATACGGGCAGTCGTACAAAATCTCTTTCAGGCCGAACAGATGCCGCGCGGTGGGCACGGCGTAAACAAGATGCCCGCCCGGGCGCAGCATACGGGCAAACTCGGCCTCGGCCATGGGCGAGAAGATGTTCAAAAGCAGGTCGGCCCAGCCGTCGCGCACCGGCGCACAGAAGCTGCCGCCGACACAGAACGCCGCGTCGGGCACGAGCTTCGACGCCAGCCGCACGGCCTCCTTGGACAGGTCGAACGCCGCAATCTGAGGGCAGCCCAGCGCGTCATACAAATACTTATCGTAGCTGCCCTCGCCGCAGCCGGCGTCCACAATATGGTCGTGAGGCAGCGCGGCGCAAAGCGCGGCCAGCGTCGCCATCAGCGGGGCGTAGTGCCCTGCCGACAGGAACGCGCGGCGGGCGCGGACCATGGCTTTGCCGTCGCCGGGGTCGGCGGTGTGCTTCTTCTGCATCGGCAGCAAGTAGGCGTAGCCCTCTTTGGCAAGGTCAAAGCTGTGGGCTCTGGCACAGCGCAGGCTGCGCCCGGCCAGCAGCAGCGGCCCGCCGCATACGGGGCAGCGCAGGGCTGCCGCGGTGGCGGGGGTCATTCGGCAGCCTCGGCGGGCGTGGCCGTCTCGGGGGTGTCCGCTGCGTCCGATGCCTCGGGCGGCAGCGGCACAGTCATACCGCCGTGGGCGGCGAGATAGTCCTCGAAATTTGCGAACTTCTGCTTCGGCGGGCGGCGGGAGATCAGATCGAGACCCGGCTGCTCCGGCGCGGTGCTGCGCGGGGCGCGGGCATTGCGGGGCGGACGCGGTGCCTTGGGCTGGTCGCGCAGCGGCTGGCTGGGCACCTGCGGGGCCGGGCGGGCATTGCGGCGCGGCGGCTGGGGCGCGGCAGGGCGTGCGCTCTGGGGCGCATTCTGGGGTGCAGCCGGGCGCTGGGCCGGGGCATTCTGGCGCGGTGCCTGCTGGCTCTGCGGTTGGGCGGGTCTGCCCTGCCCGCGGCGGGGGTGGCTGCCATTGACGCGGGGCGCATTCTCGCTGCGCGGTGCCTTGGGGGCTGCGGGCGCAGCGGCCTGCGGGGCCGGCTTGCGCGGCTGTGCGGGGGCTTTCCCCTCACGCGCGGGCTGCTGCGCCTGCGGGGCGCTGCCATTGCCAGCAGGGCGACGGCGGCGGCGACGGTGCGGTGCACCGTTCGGGGTTTGTGCAGCTTTTTCCATAATTCACCTGAATCCTGTTATACGCCGATGACACGGCATTCATTGTAATATCGTTTTTCCTCGGCATGGCCCATGCTGAAGGTCTTGCGGGGCAGCACGCCGCCCAGCACAACGCCCTTGAACAGGTCGGCCTTCGCAAAGTCGGGCAGCAGAATGGCCGTGGCTGGTTTGGCCGGGTCGGAGGCCAGCGCCAGCGCCGTGCTTTCGCCGTGGATGTAGTCCACGGTCACGCCGGGATGGGCGGGCAGGAAGTCCGCCAGAAATGCCTCCACACTGCCGACGGTCAGCGGCGCGGGCGGGTTGGCCAGCGCGACGGCACTCTCGCCGTGGGCATCGGCCAGGCGCAGACGCTGGTCGGATATCGTCGTACTGCTCCCCTGCTGCTGGTCCCAGGCGTCAAGCGCGGCATACAGCTCCCTGGCATCGACGCCGAACACGACGCGGTGGATCGGCTCGATCTCAATGGCGGGGCTGTGGACGTTGCAGACCTCGGCCAGGCACCAGCGCGCCGGATGGGTCCTGCGCTGCTCCTCGCTCAGGGTGGGCTTCAGCTCCTCCCAGTAGGCCTTGGCGGTGGCCAGGCTGTGATTGCCGTCACCGACGGCCAGTACCATCGGCTGCTGCCCTTTGGCAGCGGGCCAGCGGCGGGCAAAGGCGGCAGGGTCGGCCAGCGCCGCCAGCGCGGCGTCGATCCCGGCAATCAGCGCGGGGTCCTCGACGGCCCAGCCGCGCAGATGCCCGCCGCCCAGCATCAGCTCACCGTCGTAGAGCGGCGGCAGCTGGTTTTTGATAAGCCCGATGGGCTCGATCAGCGTACAGTTGGCGTCGTCGGCCAGCATCATGACGTGGGGCGTTTCCAGCGTCGCCCCGCGGCGGACCTTGAGGCGCGGCGGGATGCGCTCCACGACGGTGCTCTCGCTCGGGCGGATAGCGGGCTTGGAGCCCTTCGCGTAGTCGTAGGCATCAAGATCGACAGCGCCGACAAGGCCCTGCCGGACCGTGCCGTCCATCTGGGTACGCTCAACATAAACGTAGCCATGTACTTTCCGGGTCAGAACGGACTTGCGGTACTCCTCCATCGTGCGGCGGATGCTCTCTAAGCGCTCGGCCTCCTGCGGGGTGCCTAAGTACGCCTCCGGCAGAACGATGTGCAGGGTGCTGGGCTTGCCGTCGGCCAGGTGCTCGGCGCGCTGCCAGTACTCCGGCTGGGAGGTAAACTGGTCAACGGCGATGCAGGCCCACGGGTCCAGTGGGACCCCGGCGGCGGGCAGTAAAATATCGGCTGCGGTAAAGCAGGCTTCGGACATAACAACGACCCCCTAACAGTTACAGAACAACAGTGTGGCCAACCAGAGCGTAGATCGCCAGCGACAGCACGCCGACGTAGATCATCGAGCTGGGCAGACCCTGGAAGATCGAGGAGATGGCCTTGCTGCGCAGACGGCGGCGGCCCTCCCGAACGATAAAGACGGCAAAGACATAGCCCAGCCCGCTGCCCAGAGCGAACGCGACGCTTTGCAAAATCGTATAGTTCTGGTTCGCGCAGATGAGCATCGTGCCCAGCACGGCGGTGCTGCAGGTGGCAAGGCTGAGTTGGCTGCGGCAGCTGGCGCGCAGCTTGCGGGGCAGCACGCCCAGCAGCAGCCAGGCCACGGCCATGGCCGCGATGCCGCAGGTCAGGTAGACGATGGGCCGCAGGGCCGAAATGGGCAGCCATGTGGGCAGATAATCACGCAGCCACGGGAAAAACAGGTCGTGTGCGGCCCAGCCGGCAGGTGCGGACAGCGTGATGACCAGCAGCAGCGGCAGGCAGAAATCCCACACCTGCGCGCGGTGGTCGGGCACAAGCTTCATCAGGCGGGTGACGCCCAGCGCGCGGGCCAGGATGACATTCTCCGCAAAGACGGCCAGCACCATATAGCTGATAAACTGCACAACACCGTTTAAAATCGGCTGCAGCTCAGTGCTTACGGTCAGCATACAGGCGGCGCACCTCCTCATGTTTATAATCGGTGTACAGGTTGGCGGCGGCGCACCAGATGGCGGCCAGGATACCCACGATGACAAAGCCACCCGCGGGCAGTGCAGCCAGCGGCAGCAGCGCATTGTGCAGGATGACGTTGCCAAAGACCGCGCCCGTGGCCAGCAGCTCACGCAGGCAGCCCACGATGAGCAGCACAACACACATGCCGAGTGCGTTGTTGAAGCCGTGGCGGAACGCATCCCTCACGGGTTCAAGGTCGGAGAACTCCATGCGCTTGACGATGGCGGGCTCCACGACCATGATCGGCAGGTAGATGCCCAGCAGCGTCAGGTCAGAGCCGAACAGTGCGTAGAGCAAAACATACGTAGGGATGTAGAGAAGCGCCGCAGAGTAGCAGTACACCACGGGGCGGAAGCGGTTCTTTGTCAGGTGGCAGATGGCCACGGCCAGCACACGGGTGAAGGTGACCAAAATCAGCGAGGCGATACAGAGCATGAGCGCCCGCTGGCCGTCCAGCGCGGCACCGATGACCGGGGCCATGCCGAGGCCGCGCACAAGCACAGGGTTGGACAGCCAGATATGGTCGGCGCGGATGCGCTCGTTCAGGGCAGCCTCCGCCGCGGCGTAGGAACGCGAGGCGCTGGCTTTTTTGGACTTCGGCGCAGGGGTCGGCTCCGGGTGGGCGGTGTGCTCTGCCGGGGCGGGCGCAGCCGGTGCCGCAGGGGCCGCCTTTTGTACCGGCGGCATGACCTGCGTGGGCTGCTGGGCGGGCTGTGCCGCGGGTGCAGGGGGCTGCACGGCATGGGCGGCAGGCTCGGCAGGCTCGGCAGTTCTGCGCTTCGGGATCGAGATCGTGCGGGTCTCGTCAGCTGCTGCGGGCGTCTGGCTGCTGCGGGCAGCGGGAGTGGGCTGGGGTGCTGCGGAAGGTGTGACCGCGGGGCTCCTGCCGTACTCCCGGTCCCGGTAGCTGCGGAACCGATCCTCCTCGGCCTGGGCTTCCGCCTGGCGGGCGGCCTCGCGCTCAGCCTGGCGGCGCTGGACCTCCTCCAGCATGGCGCGGCGCTCCGCGGCGGTGTACCGCGGGCGGCTCGTCGGGATGATGCCGCCGCTGCGGGCGGCATCACTGCGCCCGGGCGCGGGCTGCTGCGGTGCGCCGGGCTGCTTTTCCGGTGCAGGGGCCGCCGGGGCGGCGGGCGCCTTGCCGGTCTGCATGGCGGCGAGGGCGGCCTCGATCTCGGCGCGGGAGGCGCCCTTCTCCGCCATGGCGCGGGCGACCTCGAGCATCTCCCTGGTGATGTGCGGGATAATTAAGGTCTCGGAGCGCTCCTCGCCCCGGCGCTTATTCGGGTTTTGTTGAATTGGCAAGGCGCTGCTCCTCCTCTCTCATAAAGCGGATGCGTTCGGTGCGGTGGCTGATGAGGTCGAGCCATTCGGGGATGGAGCTGACGATCAGCAGCGCACAGCAGGCCGCGCACTCATACGGGCTGAACACGCGGAACACATAGGTCATGATGCCCAGCGCCGCGCCGTAGATGATGCGGCTCATGCGGCGGTCCGGCATCGTGACCGGCTCACAGACCAGGAACAGGCCGGTGAACAGTGCCGTGCCGGACAGGACGACATATTTTTCCAGATAGAAGCGCTGGCGGATATATTCCCACGGCAGGCTGAAGGTCGGCAGCTCGTTCAGATTCGGGAAGAACCACGGCAGACCGATGACAAAGATAAAGAACGGAATAACGACAGAAAGCTTGATGTGCCCGCGCACAAGCAGGAACAGCCCGCAGGCCATCACGACCAGCGCTGCGCTGGTGCCCATGGCGGCGGAGACGTTGCCGGTCAGCAGGTTCATCGTGCTGGCACTGGGCAGACCGCCATCCCGCAGAGTGGCGTTCATGCCCTCGACGAGAGTGGTGTTCACGCTGCCGAACAGCGGCAGCTGCGTGCCGGGAATGGGGTACGAAAAGACGTCCTGCGGCCACGAGATACCGGCCACGACGACGCCGACGGCGGCGGGATGGAACGGATAGTGGCCCTCGCCGCCGAACGCCTCCTTGACGAGCACGGCGACGATGACGGCGGAAATGACGATGGGATACGAGATGCTGGCAGGCATCAGCAGCGCGATGAGCGCGGCAAAGCACTCACTGGACGGCTCATGGGACTGGTAGCCCGTGCCGTGCAGCGGGGCCAAGGCACAGTCGCACAGGTAGGCGGTCAGCAGTGCGGCCAGCAGCAAAAGCACCGGGCGCGCACCGTAGTAATACCACGACATACCGATCAGCGGGACTGTGCACCACAGCAGGTCACTGTAGTAGCTGTAGTTCGCGCTGCGTTCAACTTTTTTACGATTGGGCATAGGGAAAAAGCTCCTTTACTTGCTGTGCAGGACGTTTACCACAGCGGCAGGATCCATGGCATGGAACAGCGAGCTTCCGGCCACGAGCCAGTCAACCCCGGCAGCGATGCACAGGGGGCCGGTCTCGGTGTTGATGCCGCCGTCCACCTCGATCAGGGTATCACAGCCGCGGCGGGTGCGCTCGGCACAGATGGCGGCAATGCGCGTGGGGGTGGTGGGGAGGAACTTCTGCCCGCCGAAACCGGGCTCCACGCTCATGACCAGGATCAGATCGACAACGCCCAGATACGGGAAAACAGCTTCCACCGGTGTGCCGGGGCGGATGCTGATGCCGACCTGGCAGCCCGCAGCGCGGATAGCGGCGATGACCTCCTCTGCCGTGTCCGGCACAGCTTCGAGGTGGAAGGTGATGAGGCTGGCCCCTGCCCTGGCAAAGTCGGCGGCGTAGCGGGCCGGGTCACTGATCATCAGGTGGACGTCGTAGTAGACGTCGGGCATAGCGGCATGCAGGCATTTCAGCACCGGCGCGCCGTAGCTGATATTGGGTACAAAGTGCCCGTCCATCACGTCAAAGTGCATCAGGTCGACACCGGCCTCCAACAGGCGGGTGCAGTCATGCTTCAGGTTGGCAAAATCAGCCGACAGGATCGATGCGGCAATTTTAGTCATAATGTATATACTCCCTTGTTAGTCCCTCTTTGTTGTACGTAGTATGTGCAGTGCGCACATATAAAACTATTATAGCCCATTGTGCCCCAAAAAGCAAGAAGCCCGCAGACCGGGTGTCCCGGTTTGCGGGTTGGGGCAAAAGGGCTTCCCTTGTGGGGGAAGCTGTCACCGCAGGTGACTGATGAGGGGAGAGCTTACGGAGAAAGCCCGTAAACGGGCGGCTGCCGCAGGCTTGCCCCTCATCCGGCCTCGGGCGGGGCCTCGGCCACCTTCCCCCGAGGGGGAAGGCTTATTTCTTTTCACTGTGCCAATGATGCACGGTCTGCAGCTGGAACTCAAAGTCGCGGGCATCCTTGGCAAGCTGGCTCGAGAGGATGATGCCCGAGATAAACAGCAGCAGCGCCGCCACCAGCACAAAGCAGCAGACGATCAAAGTCGGGAAGCGCGGCACAAGGCCGGTCCGGAAATACTCGCCCAGCACCGGGATCATAAAGCCGATACCGAATACGGCCAGGATCGCGGCCAGAATGCCGAAAAAGCTGAACGGGCGGTAGTTCTTGAACAGCCGCGCAATCGTGCCCAATACCTTAAAGCCGTCGGAGTAGGTGTTCAGCTTGCTCTCCGACCCTTCCGGACGGTCACGGTAGTCAATGACAACGTTCTCGACCTGCATATTGCGCTGCAGGGCGTGGATCGTCATCTCGGTCTCAATCTCAAACCCGCGGGACAGCACGGGATAGGTCTTGACGAACTGGTAGCTGAACGCGCGGTAGCCGGTCATAATGTCCTTGATCTTGCCACCAAACAAATGATTTGTGCAGAACCGCACCAAATCGTTGCCGAAGTTGTGGAACGGGCGCTTGTTCTGGGTGTAGTAGGTGCTGGACAGGCGATCACCGACGACCATGTCGGCCTGGCGCCCGGTCACGGCAGCGACCATCTCGGGCGCGGCCTCCGCGGGGTAGGTGTCGTCGCCGTCCACAAGAATGTACGCTTCTGCGTCGATCTCGCGGAACATGCGGCGCATGACATTGCCCTTGCCCTGCTGGTACTCGTGGCGGACAACGGCCCCGGCTCCTGCGGCCAGTTCGGCCGTGCCGTCGGTGGAATTGTTGTCGTAGACGTAGACGGTGGCGTCGGGCAGGACGCGGCGGAAATCCGAGACGACCTTCTCGACAGTCTTGGACTCGTTGTAGCAGGGAATCAGAACGGCGATTTTATCCATAATAACAGGACCTCCGGGCGGATTTTACATCCAGAATTGAACAAGGCGGCTGACGGTGTAGTAAAGGGAAGGATTCATGCCCTGCAGATACGGCTCCATGGCGAAGAGCGTGCAGAAGCGGTAGATGGCGGTATATGCCACAGCGGCGGCCATGACGGTGTGCAGTGCGGGCAGCGCTGCAGCGGCAGTGCCCTCCCCCAGAGCTGCGCGGCGGGAGAGTGCGCCCTCGGCGCAGAACCAGCACAGCGCCGCACCAAGCAGCAGCACGGGGCTGTAATCCATTAGATAACGGTAGAGCACCCCGGCCATCTCGCAGTCAACGACGGTCATGACGACCATGGCGGCCAGGCTGCCGTAGACCACACAGGCGGTGACACGGCGGCGGTGCAGACAGTGGCGGAACGCGGGAAGCAGCGGCAGCGCCAGCACCCACAGGTACGGCGTGGCGGCCAGAATGCCGCCCGTGAACTTCTCGCTGATCGTGCGGATGACGGCGTTCGTCTGGACGTCGGTCTCCCGCAGGAACGGGAAAACACCCTGCCAGCTGGGCAGCTCGAACAGACTCGTGAACACAGCCGGGCCGATGCGCACGGCGTTGAAACCGCGCTGGGTCATATCGTTGCCGGTCAGGTTGTAGTTGGCGCCAAAGTCAAAGGGCGAGCCGAACCGCGCAGCGTTGTACCACATGAGCCCGGCAGCGACCAGCACCACCGGCAGCAGGAACGCGGCGGCCTCCCCTGCCCCGGCGCGGCTGCGCAGCCGCTTCTGCCCGATGTACCGCGGCCAGAAGATGGGCACGGCCAAAAACGCAAACAGCTCCATCTGGGGGCGGCACCCGGCGACGAGCGCCACGCAGAGGCTGCCGAAGACGAGCTTGACGACCAGCGCACCGCGCTTTTCCACCGGCGTGCTGGCGGCGGAGAGCCAGAGCCAAAGCCCCAGCATCAGCAGCGCCGCACCGCAGAGGATGGCATATTCATAAATGTAGGGGCGCAGCAACAGATAGTAGAACTGACTGCCCAGCGCTACGGCGGCCACGGCCAGCAGGTACGCTGCGGTGGACGCCTGCGGGAACCACCGGCGCACGGCCTGCCCGACGACGCCGAAGCAGGCGGCGAGGAAGATCAGCCCCAGCAGGACCATGCAGGGCGCATAGGCCAGGTTCTGGATGCCGGTCAGTGCCTCAAACGGCAGCTGGAACAAAAGACACGGTACAATGCCAAAATAGACGTAGTAGCGCCCATTGTAAAAGGCGTGGTCCCAGTGGATGTCGTTGATTTGCGCGGCGTCGCGCGCCCCGGCATCGTAGGGGTTGTCCAGCGCCAGCAGCTCGGCGGGCGGGTCGGCCTCCAGGTCAAGGCGCCCGTTCAGCAGGCTGTGCGCCAGCGCGCCGTACTGCTGGTAGACGAAGCTGACCGTGCTCTCCCCGTCCCAGAACGCGGTGTTGTAATCTTTTGTGGCAAGGCCGGTGTTGCTCGGCTCCCAGAACGGGATGACCACGACGAAGGCAGCCAGCACAAGGCCCAGCACGGCGGCTGCGGCGCGGTCACAGACGTTGCCCGTCAGCCAGCGGCGGTGCCACAGCCCGCTGGCCGGGCGCAGGCCGTAGACGGCCAGCAGCGCCAGAAATATCGCGCAGAAGCGCAAAATCGAGAAATCCAGCGCGCGCGGCGCGTTGGCCGTGATGCCGCGGAAGGTCAGCGCCACCGGGAACTGCGCGTAGGTGGAGCTGTACCCGGCAGCGGTCAGCGTCAGCATCCCGACGGAGCCGGTCAGGTCCAAGCTGATGACCTGGGTGCGCGGGGCCTGCAGCCCCACCTGCCAGCTGCCGAAGCGGGTCAGCTCGGCGTTGGCGGCGTCGGTGCCCTCAATGGTGAAGATCACGGCGCTGTCGGCGTGGAGCGGCTCGGTGTCGTCGCTGACCAGACCGTCAAACCGCAGGTTGTAGATGGGCTGGTCTATGTCGAGGAACCGCAGATAGGTGCGGCCCTCGTCGAGCGAGATCGTGCCGACGCCGCGCCCGACGTTGATGTTGTCGTCAAGGTAATCGACGAGCTGAAACGGCGTGTAGCTGTGGGTGTTGAAGTAGGCCACATTGCCGACGAACACCTCCAGCCCCAGCGCCGTGACGGCCAGCAGCGGGACGACGGCCTTTAACCCTTTGCGCCCGAGGCTGCGCAGCCCGGCGGTGACAAGCCCCGCCCAGCCGGTCATGGCGGTGAGGGCGACGAGCCGGAACGCATGGAAGCCGACGGTCAGCCCGGGGCGGTGGTAGGCGCACAGAGCGAACACCCAGACGGCCAGCCAGAGCCCGGCAGCCCAGGCAGCGTCGCGGCGGGAAACCCTGCGGCGGGATACTACCGCAGGAACCGCACCGAAGATGCCGGAGACGAGCACGGTGAGGAGCAGGGTGATTATAATAAACATAAGAATAATGCTCCTCCTTTTGTGGGATAGGTGATGTGGCAGCGGGAAATGGCCAGAGCCCTTCCGGTCATCGCTGGCGCTCGACCACCTCCCCTGAAAGAGGAGGCTTTTTTCGGGTGTACGCCCGTGAAAGGCGCCCCACAGGGTGGGGAGCTGGCTGAGCTTGCGAGGCCTGAGGGGCCTTACCCTGCGGGAGCTGCCGCTTCACTGCTTTGCATACTTCTCCATCTCGTGCAGCCAGAACTCGGCGGTCTTGTCCCAGCTGTACTTTTTCAGGACCTCGTCGGGCGCGGCCACGGGCTGGGCGGCCAGCGTGTCAAGATCCACATCATAATCATACGGGTCAAAATACCGCGCCGTATCGCCGTACAGCTCGGGCAGGCAGGTGGCGTTGGCCAGCGCGACCGGCGCGCCCAGGGCCAGCGCCTCCAGCGGCGGGATGCCAAAGCCCTCGAACACGGCGGGGTGCAAAAACAGCTTGCAGTGCTTCATCAGCGCGGCGTTCTCGGCATCGGACACATAGCCCGGGTAGAACACATTGTGGGTATCCTTCGCCTCGGCATCGTCGCCAAAGGCACGCAGGTCCTTGCCGCCCGCGACGACAAACGTCTTGTCGGGGCTACGGCGGGCGACCTCTCGGATCCACTTGAAGTTTTTATGCTTTGCCAGACTGCCGAGGGCGTAGAAGTACTCCCCTTTTTTGACGCCGGGCATCTTGTCAAAAATGCTCTCGTCGGGGGTGACGTTCTTCATGTGCTCCCAGCCGTTGTAGGTGATGCCGATCTTGTCCAGCGGGATGCCGAGCTTCTCCCTGATGAGGTGCCGCTGGTTGTCGCTGACCGTGAACACCCGCTGGGCAAACCATTTGGTGGACAGGCAGTGCACCCAGAACTTGAAGCGGAAAAAGCCCTTGTCGGTATCCATGACCAGCGGGCGGATGTCGTGCAGCACCACGACGCTGCGGCGGGTCAGCAGCATATCGCTGGCAAGGCCCACGTAAAACGCATGGGTGCGGCGCAGGTAGGCGGGCAGCACGGCCAGATTGTAAAAATACGGGATGGACTTGAGCGGCACCAGCCGGATGTTTTTCAGCTCCGGCAGATGGATGGGCCGCCCGTCGTCGCGGTAGGCAATGCGGACGTCCAGGCCGGTGCCCTCGATCAGCTTGTCCAGCCGGACGACATTCTCATAGACATAGCGCGGGATGCCGGTGATATTGTCACACAGTACCGTGCCGTTGATGACGATAGGGTTCAATCCAGTTCCTCCTTCTCCCAGTGGGAGCAGTCGAGCAGCTCCTGCTGCCAGTCGGCCATGCGGCGCAGGCAGTATTCCTTCAGCTCGCGCTCAAAGCGTTCCTCGCTGAAGGAGCGGCTGTGCTCACGGATTTCCTCTTTGGAACAGGCCACGCCGTCGCGCTCAAACCGTTCGATGCAATCGGCCAGGCTCTCGACGGTCTGCTCTTTAAACCAGTAGCCGGTCCTGCCGGGCAGCACGCTCTCGCACGCGCCGCCGCGGCCATAGGCCAGCACCGGCGTGCCTGCGCTCTGGGCCTCGACGGGGGTGATGCCAAAGTCCTCTTCACCCGGGAAAAGGAAGCCCTTTGCGCGCAGGTAGTAGCTGCGCACTTCTTCGTCGGACAGACCGCCGCCCTTGAACTCGATGGTCGGCCCGGCCATGGCCCTGAGCTTGTCCAGCTCTCCCCCGCCGCCGATGACGACGAGGCGCTTGTTAAGGCGCGTGCAGGCCTGCACGGCCAGATCCACGCGCTTGTACCAGGTCAGACGGCCCACGGTCAGGTAGAAGTCCTCCTTTTCGACAAAAGGCGACTCGTTGATGTGGCAGCAGGGGTAAATGACATCGCTGTCACGCCGGTAATATTTTTTGATGCGCTGGGCGATATAATGCGAGTTGGCGATGAAATAATCCACGCGGTCCGCGGCGCACTTGTCCCAGATGCGCATTTTGTGCATCTGGCCGGGCATGACGAGCTTCGCCAGCCAGTTGGCGTTGGCGCGGTAGGTGTAGTAAAAATCCCACACATAACGGATCGGCGTGTGGCAGTAACAGATGTGTACGGCATCCGGGCGGGTGATGACGCCTTTGGAACAGGAGGAGGACGACGACAGCACCAGATCGTACTCGGTCAGGTCGAACGCCTCAAACGCGCGGGGCATCAGCGGCAGCATGGCCTTGTACAGCCTGTTGGAGAAGGGCACCTTCTGGAACCAGCTCGTGCGGATGTCATAGCTTTTAAAGTGCTCGGGCATGTTTTTGGGGTCGTACACAAGGGTGTAGATGACGGCATCGGGGAAAACGCGCTTCATGGCGTCCACAACGCGGTCCCCGCCGGCGTAGCCGACAAGCCAGTCGTGAACGATGGCGACCTTGGGCTCCTTTTTGCTCATTACAGACACTCCCGTCCGGTAACGCACAGGGCGTTATTGTAGTTTTTCGTCGTTGACCATCTTGCCGCCGAACACGGTGCGGAAGATGATCTTGATGTCCAGCGCCACGGTCCAGTTTTCGATGTACCAGATGTCGTAGCGGATGCGCTCGGCAATGTCGGTGTCGCCGCGCAGGCCGTGGATCTGCGCCCAGCCCGTGCAGCCGGGGCGGACCTGCTGGCGCACAAGGTAGCGCGGAATCTCCTCTTTAAAATGCTCCACATGGTAGGGCACCTCGGGCCGCGGCCCGACGAGGGACATATCCCCTTTCAGCACGTTGAAGAACTGGGGCAGCTCGTCCAGGCTGAACTTGCGGATAAAGCTGCCGAAGTGGGTCTTGCGCGGGTCGCAGTCGGTGGACCAGCCGGTCTCCTGCTGCACATTGACCCGCATCGAGCGGAACTTGTACATCATAAAGGGCTTTTTGTTCAGGCCGATGCGCTCCTGCCTGAAGATGACCGGCCCGGGGCTGGACAGCTTGACGCCGATGGCCGTGACCAGCATGACCGGACTGGTCAGAATGATCAGGATCAGGCTACCGATAATATCAAGCCCGCGCTTGACAGCGGCGTTGAGCAGATTGTCAAACGGCGTCTGCCGCACATTGATGAGCTTGCACTCGTCCAGCACGTCAATGGTGGGCCGGGCGGGCAGATAGTCGCTGTAGAACGGTACCATCGTGATGCGCACGCCGTTTTTGTCGCAGGCGGCAAAAACATGGGGCAGCAATTCGATTTCGTCAGCCTCCAGCGCTACGACGACCTCATCGACGGCAACCTCGTCGAGCCGGGCGGACAGCGCATCATAGCTGCCCATGTAGCGCACACCAAGACCCGGTTCTTCGATTCCGGCCAGATAGCCGTCCACGACAAAGCCGTAGTAGGGGTTGTGCTCGAGCGCGCGCAGATAGAGCGCGGCGGATTTACCGCCGCCCACCAGCAGGATATGACGCAGACCCAGCCCCTTGCGGCGGCGGGCGCGGTCTACCCAGCGCAGGATCATACGCTCGATCACGACGCCTGCCGTGCCGAGGATGTAGAACAGCGCCAGTACGATACGGGAGTAGTCGTCCAGGTGCATCAGATACAAAGCACCAATGAAAATCAGCAGTCCCGCCGCGTTGATGACGGCAATCTTGGTGCAGCGCTCGGCCAGGCCGCGCAGCCGCGTGGTGCTGTAGATACCGGCGACCCAGTAGATGAGCACGAGCACCAGCGACGTGGCCAGCCCGGCAATGATGTTGCGCGGGTCCCGGGCCACGGCCAGCGCAGGCCCTGCGCCGCCCGGCTCAAAGTAGCGGACGTAATTGAAACGGATATAGTTGGCAAGCAAAAAGCCGATGAAAAGCAGTGCCGCGTCCCCCAGCACATACAAAAGGCTTTTGAAGCGTTGGTTCTTTTCCAGCAAGAGGTGATGCCCTCCCTACGGTGATAGATTTAAACAATCTATTTTACCATATTTACGCCGGTATTGCAAATCAGCGGTAAAGTTCCTGCAGCTGATCCAGCGTTTTCTTCATTTCGGCGCGGACCTCCGGCGGGCCGGAGACGACGACGCCGGTGCCGAACCCGGCCACCCAGCCGAAGAACTGCGGGCTGACCTGAATCTCGGCGGTCATCGTAAAGTGCTCGCCGTCGGCGCAGGGCGTCAGGATCGGCGCGGTGCCGAACCGGTCGATCATCGCCCCGGCAAAGCGGTTCTCGCATTGCAGCGTTACCCGCTTGAGCGGGCCGTTGAACATGCCGAACATCTGCTGCATATACGTATTGACGTCGAAATTGGCGTATTCCCCGGCGCCCTCGCGGGTCGTGTCGGGCAGCTGGTGAACGTTCTGCATCTTGTCGACGCGGTAGTGCTTGAGCCGCCCCTCGGTGTAGGCAATCAAATAATAGTTGCCGTTCTCCCACACGAGCACCCACGGGCTGACGCGGTAGAGCTGGCCGTCGTGGCGCGGGGCCATCCGCTTTTGCAGGTTCCAGTCACAGTATTTGAAGGTGACCTGCTCCCCTGCCGTGATGGCGGCGTGCAGCGCATCGACGGTGTACAGAATTTTCTCGTCGGTGCTCTTGATACGCCCGCTGACCAGTACCTTACGGTCCAGCTCCTCCTGCCGGTATGTGGAGGTGAACTGGCCGAGCTTATCGATCAGGATTTTGGATTTGCGCGCCGTGATGAATTTGCTGGCGTAGACGGCATCGACGAGCAGCTTGAGCTCGGCAAGCTCAAACGGAGCATCGGTCATATAGTAGCCGCCGCCGCGCCCGCGCTGCTGCACGATCTCATATTTGGTGTCGGGCAGGTTGTTTAAGGTGTTCAGGTCATCGTAGACGCTTTTGCGCTCGGCGACGACGCCGTGCTCCTGCAATTTTTCCACCAGCTGGGGAACACTCAAGGGGTGCTTCTCGTCGGTTTCCCGGGCGAGGATCTCCAAAAGAACAAGCAGTTTGCGTTTCTGGCCTTCTTTGCGCGACATAACAGCGGCTCCTTTCCTGAGTCTGGCAGATATAGTCCTATTATACACCCTATAGGGGCGGGTGGCAAGACCGGGAACGACTGCCTCCCGGGAGGTTGTTCTTTCTTTTGCCAACAAAAGAAAGAACCAAAGAAAATTGCCGCTGTTTCGAC